>Ga0099824_1003888_pt1 | contig 21658 bp, 10 predicted proteins | sample SiratrowhiteBW_FD_76837 | JGI IMG/M metagenome (GOLD analysis project Ga0099824, IMG submission 76837) | Root nodule microbial communities of legume samples collected from California, USA - Siratro white BW | ecosystem: Host-associated > Plants > Roots > Nodule | place: USA: California... | reverse complement strand
TGATTATAAAAGTTTGAAATTAATAATTATTTTTTTATAAAAAAATTGTTTGGCAAAAAAAAAAAAAAAAAATTAAAAAAAAAATTGTAAAGATTAGGAAAAAAAAAAAAAAAAAAGAACATTGGAGACAAGATTTACATTTCAAGAATGAATTTGATACCATTAGAATTGAGATGTCCTTTGGCCAACAAGATTTACATTAGAAGGCAATTTTTATTGTCCGGTGTTTCTTACAATGACTACAAATAAATGTCAAGAAAAAATTCTTTTTGTGGTTGGATAGTACTTACCTGGACTCTTTCACTTTTGTTTAGTTGTATGCTGTAGTATATAAAGTAAAATTAATGAAAAGGAATGAGAATTCTTATTTCAGATGATAAGAGTGAAAACTTTCCTGAACTTCAAATGTTGTACACTTATTTTACATGATAAGAGAGAACCTTTCATGAACTCAAATGTCGTAGATAGGGAAATCAAAATATGTAAACACTACCTTCTAAATTTTAATTTTGAAGCATTTTGTTATGTTAACATGGTTAATGTCTCCATGCTTCCTATAATTAATGTCTTGCATCTATTATGTTGAGATTGAAATACTAAGTGCTTTTCTTCCTACAAATTGTGCCTCTATTGTTTCTCCTACACTTGGTTCTCCTTTCTAAATCACTAAAACTGATTTAGATCTTCTCCTTTCTTTATATGGCACAGTTGTCTCCAAAAAAGAAAGATGCACACAGAAAAAACAATCATAATACTGAAGATTAAAATCTAAGTAACCAACCATGAATACTTTTCAAGCCCCAGTTTCGTTTTTCTTTCTTTGGATTATTATTGAGTAAACAACATAAAATCAGTGAAAGATCCAACAGAAAACATAATTAATTAGCTTCTATGAGACACCCTTGATTCTTCCCACATCCAGCAACATTCCAACACCCAACAAAAACAGGGGTGACAGACTAAGAAAATAAGCAAAAAAATTCCCATTTTCAAGGATCAAATATATATCTAGCTTTAGTATCGCTGGCATAATCATCTATGTTGACTCTACTTCGAGAACTATCTTCATGAACTCGTAAACAAAATAGCTAATAGCAGCTGATGGTAACACCTGAAAAGTCACAAAATTAAAAACAACATATTAAAAATCAATAAAAGGATTTTCAGTAGTATTAAGTACTTCTCATAAATAGACTAACATGAAAAACAACTCTCAAAACATGGTGAAACCAAAAGAATAGAGAAGTTGTGTACAAGTCAATCCTACGAACTTTGGGAAGGCTTGAAAAACTAATCCAATCTACACATGGTTAATACAGGTAAAATAATTTGTTGATCCTCTCTTATCTTGCTTATGCACTACTTTATAGCTTGGAGAATTTCACAAGTAGACAATAGAAGGAATTATTTCCTTTAAAAAATGTTAGTAAATATTTCACTGTTCTTATTCGCACAGTTGCGGTCGTATAGCAGCTTCTGTACATGAAAGTGATATACATCATGGTGAGATTTTCACTGAAACCAATCATTATTCATGCCTGACCATTTCACTCATTGATTAAAAAACAAGATTTCACGGACTGGGCATGTGCTGAAATCTTTATGAAGTATAAGTTCACCATCTATTATCATAGACTCATTTTACTTGTTCACTGAAATTTAAAGAGTTTTCACGGATCAAAGCATATTATCAAGAATAGAAACTATACCTGCAATAAACTAGGAGTTAGCCCTGCATAGAGGGCGGGAACACCTCCTTGCTCAACAATCTTGACACAAGTTGCCAGTGCATTCAACCTTGTTGCTGGTACTTGCATTTGAAGCTGTCTCCTTACAACTTCAAAGGGGTAAGTAGCAGCTTCAGAACAACAACCAGCAATAGCACCATATAATAAAGTTCTGATAGGACCCAATTCCAATTGTTCCAGTGCATTCAAGTCTTGAGCCTCTTCTTTCATGCGTTGGATTCTTTTCCTTCCTTCAGGTGAATGCAGATATGCTGACTTTAAGATATCATAAACACCATAGTAGACAGCACCTGAAGGTGCCATACTGATAATGGAGGGTACTAAACCCTTGTACAGAGAAAAGAAGCCCTCTGTTCTTATCATGTGGCGGAAGGCACCAATCACACCTCCTAAGGCTTCACCACCAGGTGCTACCATTACCGTCCTGATCTGAAAGAAATCACTCTTAGAATGTAAGTACAACAAAATTCAATTAAAAATTGAACTATGTTGAAATAGTTTGTTAGAGCAGGCTTCATGAAATTCTATAGAAAGACTTTTTCAGTGTACCAAATTTTGAAGGCAAGGCACACGTGAGTGAAGTGACAACAGACCATGAAAAGTTTCTATTATTCAAACAATAATCTTATGCGATGATTAAGATATCATATTTTTTGTTGCTTAACAATGATTACACTACAATCAAGAAGCATCATGGAGGAACATATATACCAAAGGTAAGATGGGAATGCAAAATTTTGTGACCAAAGATATGCTTACAATTTCCAAAAGTTTATCAAGCAAATATAAAAGAGCTCTAAACAATCACAGTTGCTAGCAGATAAGACTGGCACTAAGCATCAATTAAACTCATAGAATCACCTTAGAGAGGTGAGTAGATAAGAGGAACATCACTATTCCTCTTTAGTTTTGTCAACTACTAATTAAAAGAGATTGAATGAAATGTAGCTAGCAACATTGCAAATTCAGAGTCAATAAATAAATTGGACCTATGAGATTGTATCAAATCTGTGTACAAAAACCACATAGACAATCCTGCAATAGTACATACCCATCATATCATACTTCCTATAGCATCACACCGAAACAAAGTATATCTATACTTAAACAGTAGCAATAAAGTCATACCAGTCCTGTCCTATCCCATCATACTCCTAAAAACATCAGAATTCAAAATGCAAGCACTAGAGAGGACAAATACAAGTAACATGATACTGAATTTCCACTCACAGTGTCCATGGGCAAGCAGAGCAATGTAGCTGTTATCCCAGCAGCAGCACCCGCAACAAATCTCTCTAAATTAGTAGATTCTTCATTCCCCAACATCCTTGTCAGCTTATTTCTATAAGTATCATAGGCATAAAAATTTATAGCCTTAAAAGGCGCTGTCCGCAGAATATTCACAAAATTCCCTTTCCAAAAGCCTTTCAACCCTTGAGAAGTCGCAATTTCCTGAATGAGCTCATGAAGATTCTTCTGCTCACCACGAACTATGTACTCCAACTTAAGTCTCTCAAGAGGCGCAACGAAAGTCCTGATCCAATAAGCCCCACAATAACTTACACCATTGTGCATAGCGCTTTTAAATTCATCAAAAAAGTTTCAAAACAAAAAAAATAAAACACCCTCTATATTAGCACTGTAAAAATAACAGACGAAAGAAGAATAAATAATAAGGTCTTTTACACTGTCATCATATCATATATCACCATATATTATATGATAATTTTGTTGACTTTTATAACAATTAGTCAAGAACACACTCTTTGACACATTCCTTCTAACACAATATCTTCATTTATTACAATTTATTGAAAACTATAAAATCACATAAAGAATGTGACCAAAAGGAGATATTGTCACACAGTCTCAGACCACCATAGTCACAGTAAGCAATTTCCATGTGACACATAACCTAGTATTACTAACTCTTTTTTGTCAACTAAAAAATCGGATTCACATGGTAATCTAAACCATCTAATTATTTCTCATAACGTGTTGCTGCATTTCTAACTGCCTTAAAAGTACAAATTTTACACCAAAAGTGCATCCCTATCAAACTCTTGAAAGAACAAGTGTAGTTGGCAAACATAAGGGAACTTAAGTGCAAATGTGCAGGAAACTGTGAAATTAAGCAAAAGGGAGGTAACGTGCGTGTGAGTAGAATGGTAGTGTAGAAATAAAAGAAACGATTTTGAAGACCTTGAAACCATGGCAGCGACAGCACCAGCCCATAGATGTTTAGTCATGTTAAGGGCACCCGATCCATTGATCTCAACCTTCTCTTTCTCTTCTCTCACACCATTATCACCTTCCACCTTCTTATCACGGTGTCCCAGAATTTCACCCGATTCTCGACCATACTTCTGATCCGCACTGGTCCCGTTTAAGGATAAACTCAACGACAACAACGCACCGCCACCTATGCCACCTTCCACCCTTAAACTTCTTTTCCAACAAAAACATGATGCTGTTATAGGATCAGAAGAAGAAGGAGGAGAAAGGTAGGAAGCGAAGGAGGAGGGAAGTGTGTGAGAGTGGAGGAACAGACCACCGGGGAAGAACGAATCGGAGGATTCCGGCGGTGTGATTAAGTGGGGCATTGTTGAAGGTTTCGTTGTGGTCGTTGGTTTTTGTTTGTTTCAGGCTGTTTGTTTGTTGGTACAACGTAGGAGTAGTTCGGTTGGGTTCGAAAAGGATTTGGGTCTCACTCAGTTTTGACGGTTTTGGGAAAAATGGAATACAAGAGAATATGATGCGATTTGAGATGCATAGCTTCCACCGCCGCATCAACAATGCCGCCTTTCGTCTCCGGTTAGCGTTGGAGGTTGCTCCTCCCCTGCTTCTTTATTTAAATCATATATAATAATCACTAATTTACTAGTGCCAGAAACGTGTGTTTCTCCCTCTTGAACTTTTGAGAATAATGGGTACTTATGTTGCCTTATGTTTTGTGGAAAAGTGTTTTTTTCTTTTACCTTTTTAATATTTATTATGATATAATTTTAATTAGGAGAGGTGATTTTTGTTCTTTAGATTTATTTATTGTTATAGGAAATTCCAAAACTTTCCATTGTTGTTATAACTTAAGCAAAGTAGTGTTAGAATGGTGCATGCGTGGGCGTGTGGGTTCTCACTTGTACAGCACATTCATGTGGTCGGTGTGGGCCTAAAAGTAACAAAAACCCGGTTTGTTTTGTGTACACCACACTCCGAGTCATCTTGTTATTTTCTTGTGTGGTGACTGGTTCCAACTTTTGTATTTAATAAATAAGAAAGTTAGTATGAAAATATTCATTTATTTCTTTTAATAAATAAAAAATGACATAGATTTAGAAATGTAAATAGTATCGTTGTTCATTAAAAAAAATCTTTCTAATATAACTTCCACTATTATTTTTCTGTCATTTGTGATGACTGTAAGATTTTTTCATGCTTTGAGTGTACAATGTTTAAAAATAAGATAAAAAAAAAGTCATTAAAAAAATAATTAATGTTGAACAAAGAGTAATACATATATCAGATACCTAATATTCATTAGATGGATGAAGCCACATGATACAGGAAGGGGAGAGCTCACCGCAACTGTGATGGGAGCACTATTCTATTATATCCACTAAATAAAAACTGTTATAGAAAATTTTCCTGTGAAACGAAAATTTGGTGGATCCAATTTGAATTTGAGTTGGTTGCACCCTCTCTAAGAAAAGTTTATCATAAGTAATTAATATATATCTATATATATAATTAAAATATTCCAACTTTTGTATTATACAATTTATTTGATGAATTTTTTAAGTGAAAATTTGATTGAGTTGTTTAAAATAAGAAATATAATTTGACACCAAAAAAAATGTAAACTATTATTAAAAGAAAAATAGAACGGAAACTTTAGGGAGTTTGTAGGTGAAATATTCTATTAGTGGTACTGTGTAATTTGCTTACAATAACTTTCGAAGAAAACGTTTTCAATATGGACCGAGTGGAGAATGGTGTTTCTTTCCGTCATACAGTTGTCACGTAGCTTTTTATTTTCTATTGGGGCATAGTGCCCCTCCATGTAACCATGATACAGAAGAAGAAATTAATATGCGACAGCTATACATTGTTGCCATTTTTACTATTATTTATCAAAGATAAATCTCAATCCAATTTAAAACAAGTTATTTTGGCAGTAAAATTTTTTAGTTTTATTTAAATGAAACCCGTGTCTCTTTGCCTTTCTTATTGTATAATAAACACGATAATTTTTTGTGTCTAAAAATGCTTTAGTGGAAAATTTTGCCTAAAGCGTAACAATACGCTGACAGACAAAAGAAAGTTCATATAAATTATGAACAAAAATTCTTTTATTTTATTGTATGAACTTCTATTTGGGTAGTTTTTTTTTTTTAATCGAACAACCTAGCTAGATAAAACAAATGTTGGGAATGCCTACGTTTTATGTCAAAGAATATACGTATATTTTTGACAACTTTTATGAACTTGCTTAATTTTATTCTTGATATTGTTCCTTTTTTCTTTATAGCGTCAAAAGAAAGATAAATAATAAATTTACAATTATCAACCAATAAGTCATATAAGTCACCATTAACAAAGAGTCATAATATATAATCAGATGGGTTTAACATTTAAATTGGATGTTTTTAAGTAAGTTGTTACTTTTAGTTATAATGAAATGGAAGGCGATCAGAGTACAATTGAGGAAGTAGTAATAATACATGTAAAAACCCAAATGTTTAAGTCAAGAAACAATTTAAATAGTTATTAAACAATTGAAGATCATTCACATGCGAGAAAAGAGTCCTAATATTTATAGATGAAGGTCGTTGATCCTGGTATTAATAATAACTACCAACTCTAATGGATTGGTGACAAGTTAAAGTTACCCCAATGAAATATAAAAGGCTTTGAAATACGTAATAATAAAGTAAAATTAACCATCGATGGTTTTTTTTATCGACCGCCAATGTTAATTTAATAGCATTTTTTTAAATATTTGATACAAGACATAAAGCATAATTGGCATAATAAATTAAATGAATGAAATGTTCTAAAACACCGTAGTTTTAGAACGTGATTACACTATTCTCTTAATACAAGTTTCTATGATGGTGATAATGTCGATTGAACGGTTATCTTTTTAACAAAACAAGTCCATATCTTTCTTACTACATTTGAATCTTTCTTGGTGGGTTTTTAAACTCTCCTATCTGTATTAAATATCATTTGTTTACATCTTCAAATTCATGTTAAAGTTAAAAAATATATACATCAATCATTATAACAGAAAGATATTTTGACAATCCTGGTTACGTGAATTAATTATTTTTATGCGTTTCTAGCCATAGATAGATCGTTTAACAATTCCAGTAAGGGAATTCAATCAGTAGGGTCTCAGTCAAAGATAGCCAAATTATCCCAACAAATCAATTAATTCTGCTTTGGATATGACCACCTATACCACGAAAAGGAGAATGGTGAGATGGAGGGTTAGATACGTCTTGCCTTCAAAACAGACTATGCATTTCTAAAGTGTAACCATAAACCTATGACGGACAATTGAGGGAGCTTGTTTATTACCTGTATTCTTACATCAAGGGACTAATTGTATAACAAATAAAAAGAATAATGTGTCGAACATCAAAACCATTACTGCAATTTGTCCCCCCACCCAAAAACTGAAGGATCATTGCTACGAAAGCACGCTTCCTCCAGCACCATCATTGATCCATTTAAGCAGCCAATCCAAGAAATATATTCAGTGAACTACTTACTATTGGCACTTTTGAGAATAGACTTCTCTAGCACGAGCAACCTCCTCCTTGCTGCTCTGTCTGGGATGAATTCACGGTGGGCTTTAAATTTACATCGACCATGTCTTCCTGCTTTGTAGAAGAAAGAGTTTCCATTCCTGGCAAGGCAGCAGCAATCTTACGAAACAAAGGCTGCACTTTGCATTGACAGAAAACATTAAGGACACAGAACAAACATGTAAAAGAAGATAAATTTGAGAAACAAAGATAGTAAGTATGACATATCACCGGCATCATAGTTCAGAAGAATGATTTAGTGAACTAAATATTGGGATGACTGAAAAGATCACTAATTTTCACCTTGATATTGAAGCCTGCTTTTGCACTGGTTTCTATGAACATGATTCCAAACTCACGGGACTTTGCATCTCCTTCCTCTATTGAAACTTGCCTGTTTAAGTATCAAAATGGCTTTGTAAAGAAAATTTGAGATGGTAAAATCAAAATACTTGAATGGAAACACAAGAGGAAAGCCGGTTGGTAAATGGACTAACTAATATTTCTTCTATTTGTAGATGCAAAGTTCATGCCCTGAGACACATTTTAAGCTATACTAGAATTATATTTAATTGACCAAACTTCTATAGTTTTCGGATGAAACAGAATATGGAAACACTAAAACAGAAGACCGAAGCATAATATGGAAACCCCATTATGATAATAAACAAACACATGAAACATCTAATCAGCATTAAAGAAACATATAGATCAAATTAGTTCTCACCTTTTATCAACAAGATCAGTTTTGTTTCCAACCAAGACAATAATAACATCACTGCCACGTTCTGTACGAACCTCCTCAACCCACTTGTTAGTGTTCAGAAATGATTGCCTGTCTGCATAAGAACAGGTTACCTAGGTTAAATAATCATAAATTGCTATTTTTATTATTGTATGAAAAATGAAAACTAAAGCACTTCCAAATCCACATGCAAACACATAAGTTAAAAAGAATATGCCAGAGAACCGTCAGAGTGCAAGCAAGCACACGCACAACACATTTGGTTGTAATAACATGTATATTAGAAAGTAAGATCAGAGCAGTCACTCACTTACATATATTAAAGAAAGTATTCATGGCCTACAAAACCCTTTTTAGAGTTACATGGTTAAATAATTTGGAAAGTTATGCCATGAAAAATTCGATAAAGATCCAGAAAAAATCCTGTAATTAGATCATGAAAATGATATATAAAGGAACATATAAAACTCACTAGCAACATCATATACTATAACTGCAACAGAAGAATCTCTTATGTAGCTTGGAATGAGACTTCTAAATCTTTCTTGCCCGGCAGTATCCCTGTGATGTTAGCATAAACTATGCTCAGAAATTGTAAAAAATAATGCGTACAAGGCTATGCCACAGTAATGTGCACTCAAGTATAATTATTGAAATATAAATTAAAACTGAGCTAGTAAGAGGAATTCATCCTACCAAAGCTGCAAGCGAACAGTTCTATCTTCCAGGTACATTGTTTTTGACAAAAAGTCAATACCAATGGTTGCCTGAAATTTAGATAACCAAATATTTTGTCAGCAACCAGGCAGCAGGAAGGATAAAAAGGTCAATCATTGAAGGGAAAAATAAAAAATACAAATAACTCAACAAAGAAACAAGCCCCATATCCATTTTAAGTTATTTTATGTGATGGCTAATATAAACAGGACAACCATGATACTCATACTCCTTTCCTTTCACATACCACCAGCAATGTACTTTCACCTCATTTCTCTCATTCTCTCTTCATGTGATATCATTCATTTCCCTCTTTCTTTTCCTATCTCTCACTAGGTATATACACCCACAGAGTGCATCCCAATAAATTTCCTAGACAATAAGCATTACAAGCAATCAGATGTCTCATTAAACAAGCCTCTTAAAAATCAACACAAAGTGGATCCAGAGCCAAGCCCTTCTCAATGACTAAAGCAAGCTCTTCTTCCTATTCTGGCATTCACCAACTCAAAAAAACAAGGACTTGATCACGAGTTTTAAACAACTCTACTTTCCCCTTTAAACCGTGAGTTTCAACGCAAGAAAAAACTCGTCTCTCAATATCACCATCCGATACAGTTAAGATACAAAAGTATATCTCAGTCACATTCAAATCACAGCAAAATTATTGCGGAACTCATCTCCCAAACAAAGTCATGATCAATTAAAATATATATATATATATATACAGCGTGACGTGGTGATATAATCAGAGATTGATTCACGTGAATGACATGCAGACATAAAATGGTTGCGGTAGGAGAGAGATGAACGGGTATTAAAGTTGGATGACATTAATTGAGATTGAGATTGAGAAAGAGACCTGGTAGGTGGTGTCGAATTTGTCGTACATGAAGCGGGTGATGATGCTGGTTTTCCCGACGGATTGATCGCCCAAGAAAACGAGCTTGTATTTGGCGAGAGGGGACACCGTCGCCATTTCCGAGAATCTCTTTCTTCTTCTCTCTCAGAGACGCAAGCAGATCTGAATCTCCCGAATTCTCTTCTCTTTGATTGCAACAAAAGAAAGCAAATGAAGGATTACCAAATTTAACGTAATTTCGAGTGCAATGCGTTATGTGTGAATGAATGTGTGGGGGTCACGAACCGCCAAATGAGGACCGTGTCACGCCAATTTTCTCATTTCTATAACCTTACATACATAATTGGGATAATTAAACGTAAGTATCGTTAATTAAAAAATAAGATAATTAAAATTAATTTTAGTGTTTCTTAGTGTTTTTATTTAAATTTTGTCTTCTCTCAAAATAAGAGTAAATAACTTTAAAGTTGCCTTGTTTTCTTACTTCCCTTGTTTATTTAAGTTACCAAGACATTCTAATAGTTGTCTCATAAATATCTTTCTATCTTTAAAACAATTGTAATTGATATATGTATAGTTCAATATAGTGTACATCTATTAAATATTTTCAATTTTGTTCTTATATCTTATTAATTTTGTATGCTACCATTTTTCTCTTCATTACTTAATTTAGGTGAGATTTGGAAGGTTTACACAATGTTTAAAGTATTGAATGTTATTTTTTGTTGAATAACGCATCAATCTAACATAGAAACGTTCTAGTGTAAATAATACTTAGAAAGATATTTATAATTATTTCATTCCAAACAAATAAAGAGACTGACTTTTGATCTACAGAATGAGATCAATTATGTAAACATTCTATATAAGAAAGACCTTTTACCTATGAGTACAGTTTTCAATTAAACCGAATTGTATAGGTTGGTCCAATCTGATTTTAATGACATTGATATACCGACTTCGTATCTCACAATTTTAATAATACGTTTTTAATGCATGTGGTAAAAAATCGTCATGATTTTATTTTAGGAAGTAATGTACAATTTTAAAAAAAGTTTAAAGAACCAAAATACACGGATATAATACATGCAATTTTTTTTCTTACTTAATAATAGAAATTCTCACGCTTCACATTTATATATTTCTTAATAGAAAAATAATTACTATTATACTAGAAAAGTGTTTGTGAATCTATATTTCAGTTACATGATAAATAGACATCTCAAAATATTGAGTGAGTTGGTAGGGTTTGGTTTTGATCCACCTAGGTTGAATACAATAACTCACTTAAAAAGAAGTACATGTAGCCGAAAATGTCAATAAAAGTTCCATGGGATATAAAACATGGGTTATTTTTATAGTAAAATCAATCTTATTTAAAAAATGAAAATAAAAAATTATTTAAAAAATATTTATATACATGGAATATTTATTTAATCCAAATCAAATTCAATAAGAACAAAATCAAGTCAGACCTAAGTCAATCTATATCAGTCTAACACTATGTTAAGTTGGTTGAGATAATTTCATGTTAGGTCAAATAAGTTAGTTCAAAAACGGATTGATTCAGGTGGGACTAAGTCTAATTTTGGACAGGTTAGGCTGAGTTCAGTTTTGGACACGTTAGGTGAAATATGCTTGACTCAATTCATCACAAGTTAGGTTTAATCCATGTTGGTCAAGTCAGGTCACACTTAGGTCAAGTCGAGTTGAGTAGAGCCCAATTTACTTGAATCGATCCTAGGTCAATATGGATAGGGTTGGGTCAGACACAAGTCAAATAGGTTAAGTTAGGCTAGGTTTGGACTAGGTCCAGGTCAAGCCAAAGTTGTTTAGGTCCACATCGTGCTGAGTTAACTTGAGCCCGTGTCGTGTCTTGAGTTAGGACTTTATTGACCAAGTCAAGTTAGCTAAGTTAAGTCAGGCCAATATAAAGCCAAATCAAGTCAAGTAGACCTTAGGCCAAGACAAATGACCCCACCTCAAATTTAGTCAAGTGGGTCTACCTCAAGTTGACTGAAGTGGGTCCACCTTGGGACTAGACGAGTGGGCCCCTCAGATTGAGTCAAGTCGTATCCATATCGTGATGAGACTATTTGGGTCCATGTCAGGATAACTAGAGTTGGCCCCATGTAAGGTTTGTTAATTTAGGCCAGCGTTGAACCAAGTTAAGTTGGTCCACATTAGGTTGAGTCTAGTTGGACCCACCTCAAGCTAAGTCTTGTCAAGCCCACCATTCATCAAGTAGATTTGGGCTTACATTGGGTTGAGTCAAGCTAGGCCCGTCTTGGGCAAAATCAACTTAAGTTGACCTCGAGTAGAGTTGAGTTAGGTGAATGTTGGACTGAGGCGAGTCTAACCCATGTCAGGTTGAGTCAAGTTCGACTCACATTGGATTGAGTCATATTGAACCTATATCGGGTTGAGTAATCTTGGGCCCATGTTGAGATGAGTTGAGTGTCTTCGTGTTGGACCTAATTGAGATGGGCAAAGTTGAGTAAAGTTGCGTTGGGCCAAGTAAGGTTGAGTCGAACCCACATTTAACCAAGTTCAAATTGGGTCATGTTAGGTCAAGTTGAGACAGGATCGACTAAGGTTGAACTTAAATTGAACAATGTCAAGAGTAAAAATCATCAAGTTGAGTTAAGTTGTTCTAATCACATAAGTTAATTAGACCTTAACCTTCTAATTAAATCGCAAATAATAAAAATTAAATAATTAATTTAGTACAACAAGTATAGACATTGACGTTTCAATTAAGTTTAGTACAACAACTTTAATTTCATTAGTTTTATTTAAACTTTGTAAATGATTGAAATAATTAAACACTTAGTTAATCTTTAATAACTTAGACATGCGTTTAATAGATGTAAAATTAGTAAAAGACTCATTTCAAGATTATGTATTAATGATAATTTTACGTCTAATAAACACATGTGAATATTGTTATAGACTAAACACATGTTTAATTATATTAACCATTAACAAAGTTTAAATAAAACAAATAGAACTAAAGTTGTTATACGAACTGATTTTTTTTTCTTATTGTACTAAAAGAAAGTACGTTAATAATTGTCATACTGAACTGATTATTTAAAAAAATTAGCTAAGAACCAATTTATAATTTATATAAAATGTGTTGAGATCAATTTATAATTTAAAATATTTATGAATTATTTACGAAACTAATCTTGATCCTAATTCACGACTTTGGAGGTTGGGTGTTTTTGAACCCACTCATTTTATGGGTCAACAGCTCTAATACCAATAAAGGGTTGCAACTAGCGTAAGTATTAATAATAAAAAAATATAGTTATAAAATTATCATCATTATAAAATAAGTAAAAACATACGAAAATTTGTGAATTTTATTCTTATATAATATTGTTTTAAAGGAGATAAATGAAAAATAGTCACTAAAATATATTATAATAACGATAAAAATATATGAAATTTGTGTAAAAAAAATAATTATAAAAAAAATTATATGGTCGTAATATAAATGATTTGATGAAATGGTAAGTTTAAGAGTGTGTTTTTGGGACGATGTCTGTTACATTAAAAAGAAAAAAAAAAAGTGTTATGGTATTTTATGGCCCAAGAAAGAAAGATAGTATTTTCTTATATGTAAGTATTTCTTTTACTTAATTACGCATTGAACCACTTGCTTTTTATTATTTTATTCAGTTTTTTCATATTTTATCATTAATATATTTTACTACTTAACGTGCGTTATGTTACAAGAAAAAGTTTAAAAAAAAACTATGGTATTTTAGCATAAATTTTGAAAAGCAAAAATGCTTTAGTCTTTTATTTTCATGTAATTTCATTATTCTATCATAAATTTATCGGATTAGTAAAATTGATAAAATTTTAAAGTTTGACGGTAAAATATGAAAAAAAAATCTCAAGTGATAAAATTCGCAAAATGATAATAATTAAATAATACAACGTATCATTGTTTTTTTTAACGAGAACAAACTTATTTTATTTCACTTGGCATCTGGCTTAGGACCAATTTCTATGGTCACTTTGTGGAGCCTCCATTTCCCTCTAACCCTTTGGCAACATCCAATAAGCCAAATGCCAATGCTTCATGTGTTGCTGTATTCTTCTACACTTCACATGCTTACTTATACTATATAATACAATAAATTTAATCTTACTCATCAATTCTAATAATTTATATAAAATGTTCTTTAAACTGAATGAATATATACATGTTTTTATGAAAATAAAATCTATAAATATTTTTAGGAAAATTTGTAGACAGAAAATCTAAAGAGTTTGAAAGTAGATTAAAATTGGTAGCCTCTTTATTTTATGATTTTTTTTTCTTTTGAAAACATAAGTTGAGTAGAAATAAATGGCAAATAGACGTACAATAGCTGTAAGCCACACGTCGCCAATTGGTTGCTTTGTGGAATGTTGAAAAGGGGGACAGTAAATGGCCCAAATCCTTCCATAATAATCAAAGTTTGATTTTACAATGATTTTGACCTAATCAAAGCAAAAAGTAAAAAATAAAAATGCAACAGGGGTTGATGTAGAAGAAAGAGGAGAGAGAGATCTATGTAATTATTTTGTTCTTCCAACAATATAAAACTATTTTAAATTATTATTTGATCATAAAACTCTTCTCTGTGGTGGGTAAAAATACAGGGCGGTCACAAAGTGTTGGCACGATTATAAATAATTAATAATTTAATTCTTGAAAATATTTGGGACAGGTGTTTTATATGTATAGCTATTTAATTATATAAATTTAAATTATATTATTATAATTTATACTGAATGAAATTGATATAAAAGGAGAGGAATTAAATGATATTGACGTAACTTACCCACTATTTATTTCATTCATATAGATTAAAATTTATGTAATATTTTTTAAAATATATTAAAATAAGAATGAGTCGTTCACTTTATTTGATGCATCGTATTTTTTTGTCTTATAGAATTTAACATACATAATCAAGACAATATATATTTATAATTTAATAGTTGAATCTACATTATGTGAAAAGTTGATAATCTAAATTTTTAAAAATTGTGACGTAAGAGAAAATTGAAACCTTCAACAAAACCATGCATTCAATGCATATTAGGCCTGAGACATTACACGGTTATTATTTCTACACAACAACAGAATGTTATTAAAGTTGATAACCAGGAAGGAAAGAAACAAGTCACCAACCATCTTAACTACAGCCCTACACTGACCACAGAATCAACTTCCAGCATTAATATGGACAACCTCACTGTTCTCATAAGCTTCACTTCCTCATCAAAATGGCTTATCTTTCTCAACTACACTGCAATTAGCCATACTATCACCATGAAGTCCCTTCAAGTAGGGCAAGCACAAGAAGACTCCAGGAGTCACACTGATGGAAGTGACAAGGTTTCTGACAAAACCATTGTCATTCCCAACAAACTCACCACAATAGCTGATAGCTTCAAAGGAGAACACTCATGGTACACCTGCAATAACTTCTTTTATAGATTAGACACTTCAAAATTCTGCAGTAACAGTATCTACATGTTTTAGTGAATTTAAAGTTGTATGCCTAACCAAGCATGGTACTCCCCCACCCTTTAGGTTAACTTCCTTGTTCCCATTCTTTACTAGCTTCTACCACTTTTGTGCTTGTTTTCTTTTTGTTTCTTTTCTGATCTGGTCTTGTGCAGGTTCATTGCTCCTCAAATCCCAACAGACTTTTCAATTCAAGTCCAGGAAACCACTTATAATGTTCACAAGGTATATATATACAAATGCTTTGACATATTTAGAGCCTAGTGAGTGCAGAAAATTATTTCCTTCTCCCTCTTGGATTGATAACGTGTTTCCAAGTAGATTAATGTGTAGCATCATAGCAAGGTCTATTTCCATACTCATTACAGAGTAAAGAAGATATTATTTTAAATACATTTTCAAACAATTTTATTTGAGAACAATTTATTTTTTATAAATTAAACTAATATGATAATTTCGGTTGAAAATTTTACAAGATTGTTAAAAAAAAATTAGCAAGTCAATTGGGTATCTGTCTGATCAATTTTGAATATATTTTTTAACAACCCTAATTATACTAGCATAAAAGTTAGGCATCCTTTTCTTTCTGGTGCGTACTTTATATGTGCACGTCTCTTTTTATCTTTTTTTTGGATAGGGGAAAAAAAGGTTCCTCAGATAGAGGAAAGACAAGATATCCTGAAAACAGAAAAGCACAGAACACGGGGAAACTAACAGTGTGTTTGATTTGTTTTTTTTTAACAACGTTTTCAATGTATTTGTTTTGGATACTTATAAAAAAAATGTTGCATTAATTTTATTGTATTTCTTGATTTTAAGATCGCATGAAGAAAATACTGAAAAATAACAAAGTACTATTTTAAACAAGATATAATGGAAATAAAGTTACACTTTTACTGTAACAGACAGACAAACAGCATATGTCTTAATCATCATGTATCTTTGCTACTTTGCTGTAGCATGATTACGTACTTTCGTAGTGTTCTCTTTTCTGTAACAACAGTACCCCTTGATATCAAAGTGCGGCTACATAGGACGATTGGAGATTCAGCCTTTCATCTCAAATTCTGGCAGTGCTCTGAAGCTTGAAAACTTCCCAGGAGGGTCTGAAACATTTGAAACAGTTCTAAAGTTCTGTTATGGCCTCCCTGTAGACTTCAGCCCAGATAACATAGCTGCACTAAGATGTGCATCAGAGTTCCTAGAGATGACAGAAGAACTAGAAGATGGAAATCTCATTTCCAAGACTGAAGCCTTCCTCACTTTTGTTGTGCTTTCTTCATGGAAAGACACTATCACTGTTCTGAAATCTTGTGAAAACCTATCTCCATGGGCTGAAAACCTCCAAATTGTAAGAAGATGCTGTGACTCCATTGCGTGGAAGGCTTCTAAAGATGATCACACAGGTGAGGATGCCGCACCAAATCAAGAAAGCTGGTGGTTCAATGATGTGGCCACCTTCCGCATTGATCATTTTATGCGGATCATCTCAGCAATAAGGGCAAAAGGAACCAGACCAGAGATCATAGGTAAGTGTATCATGCAATATGCCAAGAAATGGCTGCCAGGAATGGATGTGGAGATAGAAGGGCTAAGAGGATATGGGCATGAAAAGTATAACCTACAGTTCAGTATTTTTAGTGGGAGGAAGAAAGAGAGCAGTGGGCACAGCAAGGACCAAAAGACAATTATTGAAACCCTGATAAGCATTATTCCTCCTCAGAAAGATGCGGTCTCATGTAAGTTCATGTTGCAGATGCTAAAGATGGCCATGATGTATTCTGTATCACCAGCTCTCACAGCAGAACTTGAAAAGAGAGTGAGTATGGTGTTGGAAGACACTGAGGTGAATGATCTTCTCATTCCAAGATATCAAAATGGAGATCAAGGAAAAACAGTCATGTGAGTATGCTACAATTTCTCCTTTTTTTTTTTTTTCTTCCCATAATTGGAATTGACATAATTATGCCAAAGGTCAAATTTGTTTCCGCAACTCTCTAAACCAGAAATGAGAAGACAGAACACAAGAATTATGAAAGTGACCAATGAAACTAATATCTATATTGTCTTTTTCTATTTTTTTTTCCTCCTTATTAGTAGCATGACTAATTCATCTGAAGAATGCACCATGCTAGACATAGATGTAGTTCAACGAATTGTTGAATACTTCCTGATGCATGAACAACAGCAGATGCAACAGCAACAGAAGACTAGGAAATTCAATATTAGTAGGCTCTTGGACAACTACCTAGCGGAGATTGCAAGAGATCCAAATCTTTCAATTACTAAATTCCAAGTTTTCGCTGAATTGCTACCCGAAAATTCTCGATCATATGATGACGGTCTGTATAGAGCCATTGACACCTACCTCAAGGTCATCATTTTAATTCTTAATTTTTGTAATTCTGGTTCCTGTTTTATTATAGAAACAAAGTTTTGACATTCTGATATTCGACATCCCTCCAGACCCATCCTTCACTAAGCGAGCATGACCGTAAAAGACTATGCAAAATCATGAACTGTGAAAAACTCTCACTTGACGCATGCCTTCATGCTGCACAAAATGAGAGATTGCCCCTAAGAACTGTTGTCCAGGTAAAGTTTGCAATCTCTGGGATCAAACTATTTCAGCTTCTTACATGATAAATTAACAAATGACCAACTATTTCAGAATTTCAGATTCCACCAATAAAAAAAGCAAAAAATAATAGCACAATTTAGAATTCAGATTTAGCAGCATCTGTTCAAAAAACACACGAACCAATTAAACATTAGAACTGATTTAGGATAGATTGTATTGTTCATTATATTAATAATTGTGACTTGATAGACCTACACCTTTTACTTTTACTTTCAATGGAAAACCCTTTAAACACTAACGGAATATATAGGAGAATGGCAATTTTTTAAACGAAAGAAGTAACTTTATTAGAAGGAATGAAGGATCATACAGTGGCAGGATAATGCAAATCCTCCTCATAAGCACAAAAATAAAAACAAAATAGCAACACTACAATCCCTCCCTGAAACCATGTGCTAGATAGTTGACAACAGTTAACTGTACAAAGAATGGTTTTCTAGAGCTAATAGAACAAGGGTGATATGCAGGTTCTATTTTCAGAGCAAGTAAAAATGAGGACAGCAATGCAAGAGAAGGAGCCAGCACAAAGTGGAATCCAATCCGAACAAGAAGGAAACCAGACATCTGCAACTATGGACATTAAGGCACTCAAAGAAGAACTTGAGAATGTAAAGTCCAAAATGGTAGATCTGCAAAGTGATTATTTCGAATTGCAACAGGAGTATGAAAAGTTAAGCAACAAGCCAAAGAATTCATCAGGTTGGGTTTTACATTGGCGGAAGATTAAGAACTCCTTACATACAAAACCAGCAGGAGTTGAAATTGGAGACAAACAGGAGATACCCAAGTCACCGAACACCGTTCTACGTATACTAAACCCTAGAAGAAGGGTCTCCATGTCTTAAAGTGTTACCTGTTTCAAGTTTCAACATAAAAAGTACTGTAGTGAAAACCCATCTAAGACGCCCAAATGCTGCAATAAAAGTACACAAATTTACACATCTAAGAACAAAACAAAAAAATGGCTACAATACTGATACAAGCTCATGGACAATAACAGCATACAGTTGATAGAACATCAACCTTTGAAGTTTAGCAAAGAACCATAAAAGATGTTGATGAAGGGAAGACACAGTGCTCTAGCATATCAAAAACATATGTAGCTTGAGTGGAAACAACATTTGTAAATTAGGAGGATGTTTGCTTACACTGGTTTAGTGATTAACAAGTCCTTTACAACAACTGAGTGCTCAATGATTTCATAAATAAAGATTCTTGATTCATGGTCATACGGTTCAATGTTCGTAATAACAAGACTGTTGATGTTCGAGGTAAATGACAAACTGCACATGGTCTTCAAAGTTCCAAACTCAAATTCCGGGTACGTTGGTAAAATTAATTACATTAATTCAAATTATCATTTTTAAAAACCAAGTAGATTAATTTATCATTTCAAACACCAATGTTGAATTGACTGAAAAAAAAAAAAAAATACAGCTGACATAATTGGACCAGGAATAGTAGAATTTTAAGGCTTAAAGGCACCAAATTCGTATGGCAACCAACAAGTTCATAAACGAAGAGCAATGGATCTCACTTCCTAGAACAAGCACCTAATGCTGCAGAATTACTGAGATAAATTTGTGTCAACAATCGATTCAGCTAAAATACCATCCCTATGGCATATATGAGCATTAGCATGTCTATATAGTGGAATTGTTTCTTTCTCATTCTGAGCATGATTCTATTTTATTAGTGTGTGCTTCCCCGACAAACGCAGCTCATCAAAATTAAAAAAAAGTACATTTTTTTTTTATAAATGACCCTCATGATTTCGGTATAATATTTGATATTCCAGAAAAGGATTTAACTTTCTGTGCTTACTTCATTTTTGGGAATCACCCCATTCATTTCAGAATAGACGTTTTCCTAAACAAAAAACAAACCCCATTTCAGAATGAATGAACGGGAAGTGACTCAAAAAAACTTCTTAGATTTTGAAACAAGTACGATACAGAAAGTTACAGATAAACGTGAGCCACAAATCTCAAAACCTCGACATTGCGCCCAAAATGCAAACGTGGACCACTTCTTAAAACCATACACAGCACAATCCTCGTTGATCAATAAACTCCAACAAACTAATGTACTTACCATTCTATGTTTCTTTATGTCCAAATGGAACAAAAAAAGAGATAGAAAAGAGTGAATTGAAACATCCAAAACTACAGACCTAGCGGTGTGTGGTCAACATCTTCTCATTCTTGTTGTCTTGGAGGGTGGAAATAAAAGGGAAAGGGTTCTGGGAGAAGGAAAGTGGGTTCTTGAGAGTGACATAGGCCTTCTTGTAATCAGGTTTTGCAACCAGAGAATTTGCGTAACGCTTCTTCTTGCCCTTCATGTTAAGAGTTCGCACCTTTTGGACCTGGAAACCATAGAAGGTTTCTAGGAAGCTCTTGATTTGGAGCTTGGAAGCCGAAGGTGCGGTCTTAAATGCGATTTCTTTGATTTCATCTGAAGAAGTATTGGGAATGAGTGGCGTCATGGGAAGGTTTGCGATGTGCGCCATTTCTTCCTTAAACCCTGCCTCCAATGCTCAAAGACTCTGTTTCTCAACCTAGCTTCTCTCTCTGCCCTTTTTCTCTGAATTATTTTACAACTTTGTTGTTTTAAGGATAAAAAAATAATATTGATACGTTTAGAGTAAAGTACGCTTATCAACTCTCTGGCATATTACAATTTCTCTTTTGTATCGAAAATTTTTATTCAGTTTTGATCTTTTATAATTCAAAATATGTTTTTGTCTAATCAGGTTTTGTCCAAATATTTATCATTGCTGTTAAGATATTGTTGGACATAACAATGTACTATAACATCAACATTGCAGGTATAGGATGAATGTTTAATCCTCAATTTAAAATGTTGACATTAATTCAAATAAAAAAGGATAGTTTTTCGTTTTTATAAAATATTTTATTTTACTTTTAATATGATATTTTAAAAAGTATAAGAAAAAATAAAAAATATTCGTAAATTAGTGATAGAATGACATGGGATAAGTTGTGAAAAACAAAATTGTTTTCAACTAACCAAAATTTGATTAAAACTGGTGGCAACTCAAACCCAATTTAATCTCAACTTAATAATGAAGGAAATCTGGTTTATTAATCTAATATATCCATGTTAACTATTAATAGAATGCTTTTTCTGTATTAGAAAAAAAATATATTGACTCAATAATTATTATCTTATATTTAGATACATAATTTTTTAATTTCTAAGATATTCAAATACTGTAAGTTTGAAGTTTGATGATTGAAGTTTTTTGCTGATTTTATTTTATTTTTATCAATGTCTAGCTGACGAATTTGAGAAGAGCAAAATATGAATTTAAAAATATGAAAGATTTTAAGTTTTTATTTATTAGGTGAAATTTGAAATTCTTTATTTTTAATCAATTCAATTATTTATGGAACCCGGGAAAATAATTTCAATAAGTCATTCTAACTAAATTTTAAAAAAATAAAAAATAAAAAATTTGAAATTTATTTATTTTTTAAACTGAAGTTACATACATGAATTAATTTCAGTTCTTAAATGTAGCAAATTGATAATATACATATACATACATATATATATATATATATATATATATA
>Ga0099824_1003887_pt1 | contig 21662 bp, 13 predicted proteins | sample SiratrowhiteBW_FD_76837 | JGI IMG/M metagenome (GOLD analysis project Ga0099824, IMG submission 76837) | Root nodule microbial communities of legume samples collected from California, USA - Siratro white BW | ecosystem: Host-associated > Plants > Roots > Nodule | place: USA: California... | reverse complement strand
TTACGAATGTTAAAATAACTACAGTTTGTGTAATCCGTAAGAGGCATAAATCTTGATTTTAAACTTACGGCTTACAGAATCCGTAAATATTAAACTTCTACGGTTTCTACAATCCGTGAAAATAAGAAAAAATGAATAACAGATACCTCGATGAAGACGATGGTGGTTGTTTTTCAGCCACCCACAACCATCGACGGCCACCCAAAGTGCCTTCAACCCCCCACTCCAACACTGTAGGAATCTCCCACCACCACTGCAACACCTTCTACCGCTGTTCAGAAATATACCGCACCCCTTTCATAGAAAACCTTCTTTTATAACAACAGGGATAATTTTATAACTTACTCATGTCTATTATTGGAATTTTAAAAATTATGGAGGCGCACAAAGATGATATTAAAGCATAACAATAGAAATCAATTTAATTTTTATACGCATTCAATCAAATAACTCTAAATTTCATTCTTTGACATAGTATGAGCAAATTCCTTAAAGAAGTTAAGATTGAGAATTCAGAACCCATTTAAAATATTAATGGTTACAAAATTAAAACTTTGGTATGACACTCGACGATAAAGTTAGCAGCACAGAGGTCCAACAACTATAAATCGGATGGATGAAGTTATTATTTTTGGTTTCTAAAATATAGTTTTACTTATAATTAATTTTTAAAAATATAAAATACTCAATTTATAAAATACTCTAATTAGAGTATTTTTATTTTATGAAATATGATCCCTCAAACAACTTTTATTAATTTCAATCACATTTTTTTATATTACTTTCATTTTTAAATTATTGACCTCAGTTATTTTATATTCACATATTTGATGTATCACTTATGTAGATGTAACAACTTAAAACAATGGAGAATTAACAATATAGGATAAAGATTAAAAAAAAAACACATTTATTTTAATTTTATTTTATAATTTATGGTTACTATTTGAGTGTTGAATCGTTACAACTGACCTTAACTAAATTTAACACAGAATTTCTTAAAAGACCTCATACGAAGATTTCAACTTTTCAGCAAATATTTTTTCTAAAATGGTGGAGAACATTTACTTAATTTTAAAATAAACAAAAGAAGCTAAGGTAATAACCACTCCATATAAATCACATAAAATTTTACATATTATTATATAAATAGAATAAATGACAAATTGACTATAAATTAGTCAAGGAATAAAAAAACAATCGTTTTTAATTTTCTTGAGTACAAAAGTCCATGTTTTGAGCTAGACCTTATGTGAATAATGGTCAACATTGGAACAAGGAAATGAGTCTAACATAGCTCTCGCCCCCTCTACCAAACCCTATGCAAAGAATATATACAATAACAAAAATATTTAGACGGAGTCATTTTATTCTTACTCACATTTTTTGTAAAGATTAACAAAAATAACTTCTCATTTTCATTATATTTTAAGTTTATAAATATGATTTGAAATATTTTAATTTAAAAATAATTAAATTAAAAGTAATTTGCTGAAATAAATTACCTTAGTTAACAATATTGTTTAAAAATTATCTCTTTAATTTTTTCTAGGTGATTAAGTTAAATAATATGTAGAATTTAAATTCACTCATTCAATGCATAGAATAAAATAGCTAGTTATACAATATAACTATATAATAAATAAAATAATAGGAAACTTAAACTTTTTTTCTTGCTACGTATAGTTCTCCATTTAAACCGTTGTTATACAACAATCTATAAAAATATGATAATAAAAAAATTATTTTTGATGCTTTTATAGTTGCAACAACCATCTAATACTATTATTTCACTAGTAGAAAAAAAGCCTTTATCGTCGGTTCTGAGAGGCCTTTATCATCGGGTCCCGAATCGACGTTGACCTAGGAGACGTTAAAAATGACGGCGGTTAAACAACCGACGTGGTGAAGATCACCACCACGTCGGTTAAGACTAGGAAATCGACGTGGTGCTTCACTCTATGACGTTGGTTGGAAGCCCCACAATCGACGTCACAGAATTGTTTTCTTTTTTTAAAAAAAATTCATAATTTTTCAGAATCGCTTTGATAAATCTCCAATACATATAAACAACAACCACAACAATTTCCAGAACTTTTTGACAAGTATAAATAGATGAAATAGTAGGTTACAATCTAAAAAATTGAAAAAAAATACAAAAGAATTAAAAAAATAGGATAAACAATGGAATCTTGGAAAAAAAAATTGTCAAATCCCCTTCGGGAATGGCTCAAGAGCTTCATTACGCAATTTCGAGAAACTTTCATTTTTGGAGCGTCTCAATCCGAGCTTCCTATCAAAAGTTATTTCCATTTGAAGGTTTTTCGTCCAAAAAATTTTGAAACCCTAAATCTATGATACACACATCCAGAAAGCATTCCAAGCATACAAAGATAAGAAAACATACCTCTTGTAGATAGTGAGAACAAAACCAGTGAACAAAAATCAACCCAAACGAAATCTATCAAAACCATAAAATGCTAAAATGGAGTGAATGAAACCACAAAAGACAATGAGAGATGGGGGACAACAACACGTGAGGGAGAATACCACGTACTAGTGAAAAAGTATGAGCAAGAAAGTGAGACAAAATGCAAGAGAGAATACATGAGAGAGAAAAGGCCAATGTGAGTGAGAGAGAACTGTGGAGCAGCAGCGCGCGCGCACAAGAGTGAAAATGAGGGAGGGAGGCAAAGTGTAAAAGTAAAAACAGTGAAGCTGGAAGCACCACGTCGGTTCTGGGCTTCTAACCGACGTGGTGCAAACCCTAATTTCACCCAGCTTTTTCCTCAATTTACTCAGCGTGACCATGACATCGGTTGGAGTCCTATAACCGACGTCATGGTTGGGCACACCACATCGGTTTGTAGCTCCTAACCGACGTGGTGCTCACCCGCTATTTGAAAATTTTTAAATTTTGAATTTTTATTTTTTACTGATATATCCATGACGGTTGTTTTGTTTAACCGACATTGTGTACACATCACAACGTCGGTTTCGGTCTAACCAATGTTATGAATGTTGATTTATTTACAAAAATGCCACCGTGTTTTTGACAACGTCGATTTTGGGTTTAACCGACATTATATTGATGACGTAGAAGCCCCTTTTTCTACTACTGTTTTCGTCACGAATATTTTCTTCTCGTCCTTATGATTATGAGTAAAAGATATATGTATATATTCTAAAATTGAAGTTAGCTTTGAAATAAACATATAATAATCAATACTTCATAATTTAAAATTGTCACATATTTATACTATTGTTAGGTGATCTTATTTTTAACTAAGTTATAGGATGAGGAGTATAATTGTTCTATTATTTACCTTAGGTGCCTATAAACAAGTAATATTGAGTTATAGGTTGGTTAATTTCTTTGGTTGAGGTATTTTCGGCCTAACTAGTATGCCTAGTATATATATGCGAGATATTTCATAGACAAAATTTTAGTTGTTTATTTTGATGATGTCTTAATATACAACTTGAACATTCGAAGACTATAAGAGAGAGTCATGTGAGAAGTGTTCTAGAAACCCTTAGGTTTTTGTTTGTGAATTGAGAAAAATATATCTTTGTTATAGACCATGTTGTCTTCTTGAAATTTGTAGTCAATTTTAAAGACATCCACATGGACCAAGAAAAGGTAGTAACAATATAATTGTAAGTGAGGTATTTGTAGTCAATTCTGAAGGTGTTAATGTGAGGCAAGAAAAGGTAGTAACAATAAAATTGTAAGTGAGGTATAAAATTTTTATAAGCTTACAAATTTTATAGAATATTCATTAAAGATTTCAATATTAATGATGCACCATTAAATGACATAGTAAAGAAGGATGTGGTATTTAAATGGAGCAAAGAGCAAGCTAAAAAATTTGATGCTTGAGAAAAATTTGACCAATGTAACCATCTTATAACTATCTAACTTTACTAATTCATTTGAAATTGAGTTGGATGCCTCCAACATAGGCATTAGGGTTGTTCTCCTTCAAAAAGGTCATCCAATAACTTATTTCGATGATAAATTGAGAGGTAGTCATCTCAAGTACTCTACCTACGACAAAGAACTCTCTGCTTGTGATAGAGCCTTACAATTGGTAACACTACCTTCTTTATAAGGAGTTTGTGATCCACAATGATAATGATTCTCTTAAACATTTAAAAGGACAAAGCACACTTAATAAAAGACATATCAAATGAGTAGAGTTTATCAAACAATTCTGGTATGTGATCAAACACAAACAAGGTAAGGCTAATAATGTTGTTGATACTCTTTCAAGAAGACATGACTTATTAAACACTTTAGAACTAAAATTTTTAAGATTTGAAACATAAGAGAGCTTTATAAAGACTATCCTAACTTTTACACTATCTATTAAGAGTGTTGAAAGGGGGCATACAAAGATTTCTTCTTACAAAACAATTTTATTTTAAAATACAAAGATTTCTTCTTACAAAACAAGGTTATTTTAAGAATAAGTGACTTTGTGTCTCCAAGTGTCATTCAAGGCAATCTCTTATAGAGTGACTCATAATGGAGAGTTAATGGGCCATTTTAGGATAGCTAAAACTTTAGAAACCTTCGATGAACATATCTTCTGGCCTTATATGAGGAAACATGTCCAACAGTTTTATGACAAATGCTTAGCATGTAGGAAGGCCAAGTCTAAAGTGTAACCTCATGGTATCTATACCCCTCTTCTTATCCTTAACTCACCTAGGACTAATATTTCTATGAATTTCGCCTTAGGGCTTTTAAGAACCAAAAAGGGAATGGACTATATCTTTGTGGTGGTGAACTAATTTTAAAAAATGACACATTTTATTTCCTGCCACAAAGTAGATACCACTTATAATATTGTCAACTCTTCCTCCAAGAAGTTGTTAGGTTGCATAGGCTTCATAGAAATATTGTATCAAATAGAAATCCCAAGTTTTTAAGTCACCTTTTGAAAATTTTTTGGGAAAAATTTGGTCCCAAACTTCTCTTTTCTACTGCTTGACACTTTCAAACTGATGGTCAATAGAACTTTATCTTAACTCTTACAATGCCTTATTTTTTGGGAGCCCTCGAGTGTGGGAAGAACTTTTTACCTCATATTGAGTTTTTATATAATTGTGTAGTTAATTCTATATGTCCCACACTTCTTTTGAAATATTTTATGGGTTATACCTCATTACTTCTCTTGATCTTCTTCCCATTCCTGACCTTGAATATGTACTGCACAAAGATGAATTGATAAAGTTTCTTTTATTAAAGATTTGAACACTAGATATTAGTTAACAAGTGATTTTTAATCTAAATATTAGGTATTACTGCATTTGAGGAAGGATCAATTTCTTAGTCAAAGGATGTCTAAAATCTTACCTAGAGAAGATGACCATTTTCAAGTCATCAAAAGGATTAATAATAATGCATATGAGTTAGATCTTTCATCATCTTATATAGGAAGTATTTTTTTCTTAATATGAGTGATCTAACTCCTTTTAATGTCAATGTTACCAATTCGTGGTCATATTATCTCTAATCCAGGGAGGATGATGAAGGCATGAGTGAGTAAATACCACATGACCAAGGATCTAAGCCTTCTAGGAAGGTTACCAAGAGCATGACATATAATTAAGTACATGGTCATCTTTTCTCAAAACCAAGGACTTATGCCTCTCAAGAGGGTTACTGGGACTATCTCACAAATGCATAGGCTTGATCTTCAACTATTTTTTTTTTTTATTTTGTATTTTTGTAGAATAGGTTGCTTTTTATGGACTTGTAGATAGAGCCCTAGGCTTAAGTATGCCTGTTCTAGTGTGTCTGCCTTTGATTTAGGCCCCATTGCAAGCTCATATAATCACATAATCACTCATACCACTCTAAGGATTCTAGAAGGTGCACATGAAGAATATGCAACACATTTAGCACATGTTAAAGGTGTAAAGCAAGCAAATGGAGACACATAACCTAAATCTTATTATGTGCCGAGTTTTCAAGAAGAGTAACACAGGTCATTTAATTTGAATCTCCCCCCATAAGTGTTTCAAAGTCACGATGATGTAGCTTATAAGTAGGTTGTCTCACTATTTGTAAAGATACATTAGTTTTGAATGAAAAGTGGTGTTAGTATTTGAGTAGAGCAATTTTCTTTCAGAGTCTTATCTGTATCACTAATTCATGTGAAAACTCTATCATCTATCATCTTGAGCATCTCTTCAACTGGTGATATGTTCACATTCTTCATTCCACATAAGTCTCTTCTTCCACTTTCTTTCTTGTTTTGATCTTCCTTACTTATCTATTTTCTATATCCATTTCAATTCACAATGTATGTATTTCCTTGTATACTACATTTCCTTTCTTTCATCTGAAACAAACTTCCATACTTATTTAATCTATTCAAATTAAATCATGTTTAGTGTCAAGATTTATTGATTTCTTTAACTCTAAACAATGAAATATTTAACTCCAACAACACCTAAATATAATTTGCATGTTTAAACTTATTTGTACAACTTTAACTCTTATCACTTTAGTATCAAAGTTTCACCTAAATACAATTCATCATTTATAATGTAAATATCCTAGAATGCAATATAGGCCAAAAGACAAAATTAACTCATGAGATAATATATATATATATATATATATAATACTACAATAATTTTGATATCCATTTGTTATTTATTAAGTATATAAATAGCAAATTAAATGTTTTATCTATCTATACTAGTATTTTTTTTATATATATAAAATGTTTTTTTATATATAAAAATGTGAAAGTGATAAATTACTATTTGACCACAAAATTAAGCTATTAAGTATGCAAATGTATTTATTAACTCATCTATTTGTGTTTGAATTGTGGGATGAATACTAGGGAGTGGAAAATGAAACAAAGGAAAAAGAAAGGAAAAAAGTGAGATTGTTTATTTCAAATGAAAGACAGTGAGGAGATTGTTTATTATAAATTAGTTTTAATTAAATATTAAATTATATTATTATTAATATCATTGTTATTATTTTCTTATTATTTAATAATATTTATTTATTATTTAAATATTTTTATCATTATAATAATCTTTATTATTATTTTTTTAAATTTTTATTAATACATTACAAAAAAAACTCAATTTACTCACGGATTATTACCCACGAATCTGTATCTATAGGTAAATTCAGCATTATTCATGGATTATTACCTACAAATCTGTATCTATAGGTATTATCCACGGATTTAAGTCTGTAGGTATTATCCACGGACATAGGTTCGTAGATATTACCCACGGACACAGATCCATAGGTATTATCCACAGATATTGGTCTATAGGTATTACCCACGAACTATTTTTGTAGGTAATACCTACATACCTATGTCTGTGGGTAATACCTACGGACCTATGTTCGTAGGTAATACTTAAGAACTTATATTTATGGATAAAACTATTATTATCTCTTATTAATGATGTTCATATCGATTTATTAATAATAAAATTAGTAAAGGTGAATATTATTAACAATATTCATATTTTTATTGATATTATTAATATTATAACTAATATTATTGGTATTTTTAACACTTTTATTATTATTATTATTATTATTATTATTGTTATTATTATTAAATTTGTATTACTATTATTAATATTATTATTAGTTTTATTAATATTATTATTATCATTGATATTATTAATAATATTATCATTATTATTATTAATATTATTAATATTATTATTAATATTTTTGTTTTTATTATTATTTCTAATATTGTTAGTTATAATATTATTAAAATTATAATTATTATTATTATTATCAGTATTATATTTTTTTCAAATTATTAATTTTGTTTTTAATATTTTTAAAGTTTTTAATATTATTAATATTTTTTTATATTATTTTTAGTTATATTAAAAATATTTATGATATTATTATTATTATTACTATAATAGTTAATAATAATATTATCAATAATGTTATTATTATTAATGTTAACATTAGTATTTTTATTTCTAATATTATTATTAATGTTATTTTTATTATTCGTATTAATATTATTAATAATATTAGTATTTTAAATTTTATTAATTTATTATTATTATTATTATGAATCTTATTAATATTATTTTTTTATCAATATTATTAATATTATTATTGATATTATTTTTAATATTATTATTTTCGTTTTTAATAAAAATAATAAAAATAAGAATAATAATAATAATATTATTATTATAATATTATTATTATTAATATTATTATTATTAGTAATATTGTTATTAATAATATTAACAATTATAATCATAAATATAATAATAATATTATCATATTTGTTTTTCTATGTAGTGATAAAAGGCTTTACGTAGTATAATTAATTATGTTATGTTACTATAATCAATTAGTATATAACAGTATTTAACATAAGGGATTATGTTAGGTTTAAAATATCTAACACAAGAATCAATATCTTTCTCGAAAATGGTCAACACTGTATATATAATTGATCTTTTATATTAGTTTGGTCAATCTCCTGGAAGCTTCCAATATAGATTCTCTGTGAGCAAAGGCACTAACTCTAATATAGCCGTCGCCGGCGGGACCAAAGCCAATGCCAGGGACAGTGACAATGGCTGCTCTCTCAAGAATTTGGTTGAAGACTTGCCATGAACTCAACCCTGGAAAATGGACCCACACATAAGGCCCATTTTTGCCCCCATACACCTTTTTACCCATTGACTCAAACGTCTCCACAAGTATCTTCGCATTTTCCATGTAGTATCCCATCGTTCTTTTCAACGCCTGAAACACAAGAACACGTAAGTTTCATGACCATGTAAGATCAAAAGAAGGACAAAATGTGCAATCCTTTTGCCTGAAATCCTTGTGGAGAAAGGCATGCAAGTCCACCAGCTTGAACAATATTAGATGCGCCATTGAAGCAGGTGCAAACTATGCGATCGTAATCCCTTATCATAGGATAACCATTCGCATACAACAACTCTTCTGGCACCACTGTCCACCCCAGCCTCACACCAGTGAAACCAGCAAACTTGGAAAACGACGAAATTTCAATTGCCACCTGCACACAAAAAACTCACCTTTGGATTTGTAACAAAAAGATTAACCTGTTACTACGAACCCACTTATGAATTGAAGGCTATGAGTACCTCTTTGGCTCCGGGAATTTCAAAAATGGATCTGGGGCTTTCATCTGAAATGTAAGCCGCATAAACAGAGTCATAAATGATGATAGAACCATTCGCTTTTGCAAACTCCACAAGTTGCTCAAGTTGCTGCCGAGACGCGGCGCTACCAGTTGGATTGTTCGGAGAACAAAAGAAAATTAAGTCAGTTCTTGGAGTTCTTGATAGGTTTGGAAAGAAATTATTCTCAGGTCTACACTCCATGTACACAATCTTTTTGTACTTTCCATTCCCTGCATTCAACCTTCCAGCCCTACCAGCAATCACACTGGAATCTGCGTATCCCTGTCATCATCCACCACTTCATTCCTTAACAATACTTCTTATTTCTTATAACTTCTTATTTTCAATCAAACTAACATGGATCCAAAAGTACTTACCGGAAAAGTTGGATTCTGCAAGGCTATTGACAAACTAGAGTCCAGAAGCATCTGCATACAGTTTTAGCAGAAGCAGTAATTATTATATTTTAATTGCTGAAATATAAGCAAGAAGTGTCCTTCAATTTTTTTCTTTGTTGTAAGCCAGACCCTCATCAATCTATAAAACAAGGTCCCTTACCTGAACCCGAGCAATGTCACACTGTGCACCATCAGACACAAAAATCTCATTTTCTTTTACTCGCGTATCTTTGTAAAGTGTTTCTGCTATTGCCCTTCTTAGCTCCTGAAAAATCCATGAAGTTTTGTGAACACGAATTCCAGCAGCAGAAGGATAAGCGGGACTATTTAATTAAACCAGAAAAAGCAGTGGCTCTTTACCATGTTGCCTTGCTCAGGTCCATAACCCTTATAGCCTTTTGCTGTGGATAGAGCCAATGCTTGCTGCAAAATAATATATTATACATTGCGTTCTGTTATTGTGTCTTTGCTCTTTGATTCTCTGGATAACAACTTGACCCCACTTTAACATTTTTTGTCCTAAATCTCTCAAACTGTTCATTGCAGTGTAGTTCATCTACCGGGTTAAAGAAAAATTTAAGTGGCAAGTTTGTTTTTTTAACCAACCTTTGCTTATGTAACAGATGAATTAAGAGATATGGATACGAAGGGAAAGCTTCCCCTGATATTTGAAAGTTAAATTGCATGTTGTCATGAGTCAAATGGTAATGTTGATGCAGGATCATACTAATTTCCTGATATATGCAAGTTGATTCAGGATCCAGGTCCTCCTTGTCTAGCAGTTTGTGTGTAAAGTATAGAAAAGAGAAGACATGGAACATCTATTCTCACGTTGGACTTGTTGAAAAGTAGAACTATGCCTCTTACGGTCTATAAATCATTTTGTACAGAGAAGTCCAAAACTTTGTAGAAGGTTATTAAAAGACCATGATAATCCCTTTCCAAGTTCCTTTTATCAAGTGGAAATTATTTGGATGAAAAGAATAAACACGTTGACCCCTTTAGTCTAACTGTATTACCTCAGCCATAGCTGAAGTTATGATCTCTGGTATTGGCTGTGTGGTATCTCCAATTCCAAGTCTTATCAATCTTGCATGTGGATTCCTTTGAGCATATTCAGACTCTCGCATGAATATCTGTATAAGAATACTATATAATTAGGCAATAAGTCAACAAAGCTACATCATAATTGAAAACAGAATCCATAAGTTGCCGCGAAGCTAATGGTAGAACAACTCAGCTTTGTTCATGTAAAGTTGTTGTAAGCCTTTAGAAGAAAATAAAATAAGAAGAAAAAAAGATATAAACTTCCTTCATCAGTCAAAATTTAACTCATTCTTATTTTTCTTAGGCATTCTCCTCTTGAACTTTTCCAAAATCTAATATGCATAAATGAGTTTTCTTGTGTAAGTATTGCAGAAGAAGTTTATATATACAGAACTCAACTAATTAAGCAGCAAGTCTTTAATTATCTGCTTGGCCAAACTTGTCTGATATCTTAAAGTGGTAACAGATCACAGTTTTGAACGAAGCCAGAACATGCCAAACACTTGTTAAGGAAAATTCAAAACTCACTGACCTCAGGAAACAAATAGCCATTCTGCAGGCTTTCCAAGTTGACACTCCGAGGGATTTTTGTGAGATGCTCTATATCAGAGTATAGAATGTCAGTTTGAATAAAGCAACATCAACAAAAATGTCCAAAATCCAAATTAATTTGCAATATAGTTTTTCAGAGGCATGACAAGACTTTAATAATCTGTAAGGACAACATTCAAGGAACTCATAATTGCTACATGTGCAAAGTATTCTTCTTAACTCACCAATTCTCTGCGCTCTGTCAGACTTGGAACTACAAATTACAAAGTATATGAGATGAATAAGTAGGTGCATAAATTGATTAAGCTGTGAAAATATTAGTATAAAGATGTTTATTCTAATGGCCTTGTTATCATAACAGATATTCACCTGCTATGATTTGTGCTAGGTTGAACCCAAATTGCACGGGGTACGCACACAGCACATGACAGCTGATAAGACATTTTTTTTTTCTAATTTGGACTCTGCAATTCTCACTATTGAGATATATATATTTTGAACTGAAGAATAAGTGATAAGGCATTTAGACACACTGGCCTTTTATACTTGTGGGGATCAGATTCAGACTTTGGGTTTACGGATTTGGTTGTTTTAAATTATTGGATTTAGAAATTTTCACAAAAAAATTGCTTTAAATTAACCAGACAAGACGGGTGAAGGATGAACTGAAGAACCAGTGATTTGATCCAAGTGTATGGTCTGCTCAAATTAAAAAGATCTGATATTTTAGATAATCAGTCAAAATTTGGTTCATGAAAAATAATTAGTATAGAAAAAGTATTTTTTTTCAATAAATGCCATTTTGATTTTTGCTTTAAAAATATTTATCATTTTATTTACAATTTTAAATTTAAATTTGTTATTGTTAAACAATATTGCTGAAACTTAAATGGAAATGTTATGGAATATTCTTTTCATTTTTATTTTGGTTGTTAAAAAATATAAAATATGTTGTTTTTAATTTTGTAATATTATTAATCTATGGTATTATAATTTTTAATGTTACTTTATATACTATTCAATTATTAATAATATTTAATGACAATGAAATCTTAAATAAGTGCTTTTAACATGTTTCTTTTGAGATAAGAAATAAGAATGTAAATAACTTTTTAAATTAAAACAGTTGTAAAAATTTTATTTCTTTGTTATTTTTACATTACAATAAATATAAATGTGCAAATTAAATAAAAACTAGATAAAGAATTAACTTTCTTTTAAACTTGGAAGATTAGAATTAAATTAAAAAAAGGGTACATTTATACTTTAGCTTCAATCAAACATTGTGGTGACTATTGAGACAGGTATGTTATGAGAAGTTATATGTGTTAGGTCGCTGTCCCATTGACTAGAAGTAGTGTGAATGTTATTGGGAAAGTGAAAAGTGTCAAATTATCAAATTGGGTAAGCAAAGTGCCCACAAGCAAAGGGAGAGGAAAGGATGGTGGTAGTGTAGTAGCACATCACTTTTATTCATTGGATCTTGCATCCAAGTGCTGAAATGGTATGGGCTCAACAAAGTACTTCCAACCTTGCTTATTGCCAATGGTAGAAAAGTTTTTCGGATTTAATATAGGTCATTATCATCACCTAGAATTCCAATATGCTCTCCCTCACATTGATACTTTGAAATGTAAATGATCTTTTTTAGGAAATTTTACATCATTGGTGTAATTTTCCACCGATTCTAGAAGGAAGGTTTGAGAAAAAAAAATAATTACAAAAATAGTTAGTGATATTCGAGGACAATGACTTCATCATTAGGAAGTTATCACACATAAACACAAACATGATTTTAATGCCAAGTGACTACATGCAAAAATTTACGTAGAACTCATTAGGATAAATGTGAAAATTTACACAAATTATTTTTCTATTTTTGTGAAATTAATATATTTTTACCACATTACTATAAATTATTTTCTCACTTCTTATACATTATAATTAACATTTAATTTTCTCAAATAATTTACTAAATTATTTATCATTTTTATATAATTTTTTTAACTTTTTAAAAAATTGTCTTTTTATGCAAAATTAAAAAAAATTAAACAAAATTTAAATAAAGTCGACCGAGTATGATGACTTCTGTATAAAAATAATACATACAAGTGGATCCAGTCATGTACAATTTTTGTTATAATCATGTACAATTCTTATATATTACTTCTTTTATTGAAGTTGTCATACATACCTCTTAATCACTTCACGAAAAGATAAAAGTTTAACACCATATTAATGTAGATCAAAGTCATGCTCACTAAGCACAACTTCAAAAAAAAATTTACAACAAAAATCAGCATTGGCCTTAATAATTTTTTTGTAAATTTTCACTTATCATTAAAGTCGTGTTTGTGTGTAACCACTCTTGAAAAGTGAAGTCATGCTTTCTTGAGTTCGACTTACTATTTTTATATTTTTTTAAACATTTGTATATAATAAAATTAATATAAAATTATATTATTCCTAAAAAATTATATTATTCTTAAAAAATTCCAATCTTTATTTTAAAATTGGAGAGTTTTGAAATTCTTTAGGACATTTTTACTTAGTGGTTCAATTTTACTTATTTCAATCTTATATGAATTTAAAGTTTATTCATAAACTCTAACAATTATAAAATCTTTTTATTAATACTATTGAACGCATATAAGTAAATTTTAACAATTATAAATATTTTTGTTAGCAATATTAAATACGAATATATGAATAAACATAATTTTCACTACTTTTAGTTTTGAAGATGTAATTATTGTAATAAAAAATGTAGAGACTTTGTTTAAAGTACCTAAAGCATTATGAAATGGGAGAATGTTAAAAAATAAATAAAAATATTTCATAATGTGACTCATGTGCATTATAATTATAGGTTTGAATTTGATTTAATATAAATAAAATGATATATCGGTAAATATGAGAAGTTATTCATTTTGTAAATAAATGGAACTTTATGGATGTTGGTTAAAGAAAAGAAAACAAGGTTTTGTCCATGCAGTGTGAAGATTTTTCACAATTGACCATCAATGAAGTGTGTGGGGAAAGAAAAGTGATTGCAAGAGATAAATTAGGTTAAGGAGATTGAAGTTCTTTTTTGATTGGGTATGTGATGATGAAGATAAGTCTCTATAACTATCCTATTTTATGTGAAAATCATGAATTCTAAGATGGCTTAAAATATTTATAATTAATTGATTTTAATTATGAATTGAACTAACATAAGTTACCTTTATAACCAAGCTCACCTTCCATTTTCCAATTAGACAAATTGTTAAATCATTGATGGAGCGAACACTTAGATTATCTCCTCAAGTGATTTTTTTAGTTGAAAATTAGACGAGAAAAGAAGTTGTTTCGGTTAGTCTAAAACTCAATGAAGCACTGACAAGAATGAAACTAAAGTTGTGCTATAACACTTCACAATTTAATAATAATTACATAAATCATAATACACAATGCACATTAAAGAACATTCAATAAATTGGTTTCATCATTACTCATAGTTAAAGATATATGGATAATAAGTCATTGTGGTTACATATAATTCAATTAGCATAGTCCCTTCCATGTAGTACTATATCACCTTTATCCTTAATATGACTTTATAATTATAAAGAAGTTCTTAACGTTCAAACATAATGTCATCTTTCACCAACAATAACATAACTTGTTTCCTACATGGGTTCAGACATAATGTCATTTTTCATCAATAATAACATAATATATTCCCTACATAATAATTTGCATGCACATACATAAAGCAAAAAACATAGATTTCATAAACTTGTACAATAATGAGCTCAAGAGTGTCAAATAGGTATTAATAACAACATTTAAAATTCACGTCAGATAGGTATTAATAACAACATTCAACATTCACTAGTACACATAATGTCTATATTCTCTACATGGCTAGTAAATACTTTAGGTAGTAACCATTTTGTTGAAGGGTTAACAATCATAAGATCAATGCTAAGATGTTTAATTGACACTCTATGTTTTTGAACTTCTTCTTTAATGAAAAAGTATTTCAATTTCATATGTTTAACACATTTGGAATACTTGTCATTTGTAGAAAAGAAGACTGTTGCAGAATTATCACAATAAATTTTCAACGGTCTAACAATACTGTAAGCTACTCCAACTTTAAATAAAATTCTATAGCTAATTAGCCTGAATTGTGGCCCCAACGCATGTCACAAATTCAACCTCCATGGTGGATGCAACAATGATTGTCTACTTCACACTTTTCCATGAAATCATTCCTCCGATTAAAAGATACACATAACCAAATGTAGACTTCCTTGTATCCATACAACCAACAAAACATAAATCTATATATCCAATCACCTCAAGATGATCAGACCTCTTATAAGTAAGCATGTGATTCTTTATTCCTTGTAAGTATCTTAAGACTTTCATTGCAACTTTTCAATGACCCAATCTCGGGTTACTTTGGTACCTACCAAGCATATACCAACTACAAAGCTAATATCTACTCTCGTACATGTTTAATGACTTCACCTTAATAAAAAAAAACTTAACATGATATTAACATAAATCAAAGTCATGCTTAGTGAATATGACTTCTTCAAAAGTTTTTCACAACTTAATAGTTTTGAAGATGTAATTGCTGTAATAAAAAATGTTAAGAGACTTTTTAAGTTAAAAACATTCAAATTTGATGTTTAAGTATCACCTAATTGGAGACTTTGTTTATTTATAATTAAATTGATCTAAGTTTTGCTAAATTTGACACAACTTTTAATTCATTGCAAAAAAAAAAAAAAAACTGAATTTACCTATAACAAAAATCCGTAGTTATTGACAAAAATCCGTGGATAATCAGACATTACCGACGGATTACCAACGGGTCAAAATCCATAGGTAATCAGGTCGTAGTTAAATTTTTCGCCAACTTTTATCTGTTGATAATTCCATTTCGTGTTTCTCATGAAATTTGTTATGTTGGTATAAGTTTATATTACCACCAATATTGATCCGTATGTAACATTATATTTTTTATTTATTTATTATTATTTATGATTAAAATTTATAATTATTAAAATTATTTTTATATCCTTTTACTTGTGTTGTTATTTATTATTATTATTATTATTATTATTATTATTTAGGATTATTGTTAATTATATTACAAATATTAATAAAATTAATGTGAATAATAACAATAATATTAATATTATTAATTTAAATATAAATCATATTATTAAAAATACAATTTATAGGTAATATTCTTATATGTTATGTTGAATTTACCTACGAATATATATCGTGGGTAATAATCTGAATGTAATGTTGAATTTACCTAGTAATACAAATTCGTATGTAATAGTAATACTAAATTTATCTATAAATATAGATCCGTAAGTAATAATTCGTGAATAATATTAAATTTACCTACAAATACAAATTCGTAAGTAATAATCTGTAAAAAAATTCAATTTTTTTTATAATCATTCGATGTTGTTTCATTAAGTTTCAAACAGACTGAAATAACTTATTTTCTCGTTTATTTTTCAACTAAAAAATCACTTGAGATAAAATTAATGTGAAAAATTATAAAATTACATATTTATTCTTCAGTTTGCGTGATAAACTTTTACTATGCAACACAAAATAGCGTGATATTTACATATATAACATAACAATATATATATATATATATATATATATATATATATATATATATATATTATATAATTAATTAATTATATAATAATATAATAAAATAAAATATTAAAATAATAATAAAAATATTAATAAAATAAAAATATTAATAAAGCTACAGTTTTAAAATAATAATATTGATAATAAATTTTTTTTAAAGTAATAATAATATTAACAATAGTAAAATTATAAAATAAAAAAATTATTCAAAATTTATCTTATTTTCAATTTTATTTTGGGAAAATTGTTTTTCTACATTTTTAAGAGCACTATCAAATAATTTGTATTTGTTTTTTAGCGGGATTTACATCGTATGTTTGAACTAAACGCAATTAACATCTTTCATTTATTCTAAAGTCATTTTAAACATAATGGTAGAATAATAATTTTACAAATTCATAATTAAAATTTATTTTTTATCTACCACATATATTAAATTGATCACAAAATATTCACAATTTTTTTATTTTATTTTACACTTTTGACTCTCTTTTTCGTAATTTAAAGAATTTCACCATCCACTATTTTCTCTTAATTTTTATTTATTTTTCACTCCTCACAATGTAAGTATAATATTTATATTTTATAAGATATTCATATTGATTAACTTCTCTTTAAAAGAAATATCTAAGCAAAGATAAAATAAAACATAAGCAGATATTTCACAAAAGAGATATAATTGTACTTGAATAAGTTATAATTGACACTCCCCGTGATAGATAATTATTTTTAAAGGACAGCATCTCTTCATTTAAGAAGTACCTACCAATAGCTAGGTTTAGTTTGGCAAGCCAAATGCATTATCAATGATTAATATAAAAAAGACTTATATCGGTAAAGATTGTTTTTAATTATTTTTGTTGCTTACAAAAGTTTGCCTTACAATATATATATATATATATATATAAAGTTCTTAATTTATGTAGTATTATTTTTAAAGTTTCACGTATATTAATACTATTTTTTAATTTTTGTTTGAAGAATAATTACTTTTAAATAAAAAATTCTTTTTATTTTTGTAACTAAATTTTAAGTTTCATATTATGTGACCATGTCATAATTAGGAAATACTATTCAAGTTTTTAAATCAATAAACATATGTTATTTATTCATTTTTTTCCTTTGGCCTTTCTACACACCAATTTTTTTACGTAAAAGTAATTTTTATTTTTCTTTTAAATATATTAATTATCTTAGAACTACTTTTTATCTAATTAACTTAAACAAAAACTTATGTGATTATTGGCAATTATAACAAGAATTGATTTCATGAAATTAAAATAATTTAATTATCATAGCGCAAACGCACTCTTACTGATAATTACAACTTGGATGATTTTAATTCTTCTTTTAATTAATCTTTTGTGTATGAAATATAAAATGGATACTATTTATTTTTAAGGAAATTAATGTATTTATTTTTAGTAAATATATTTTATAAAATATTTAAAAAATCATTAAAGTTTTATAAAAGATAGAATAACTTACAATACTTAACTTTGAGGTTCCGTAAAATTATAAAATTTCTTTATAGGAGAACACCAATCTTTCCAAACGATAAAGACAGTTAGAGTAATGTAATGCATATTATTTACTTTTATTTTCAGGAGTAATTAGTGTAATTTAGTCTTATAACTTTTGGGTTAGAGAGAAGGGAGTAAAGAAAAAGATAAATTTAATTTGGTTTATTAGGCCAAAGCAAAATGAATAAGATAGAAAAGTAAGTTACAACATTTTTACTGTATTTTGTTTTTATTTTCACTCTTTCTTCAATATTTTTTATTTATATTTTCTGTTTTGTTTAATTAAAATCTTAACTTTTATTATTTTATTTCTCTTCTAAGCGTACAATTATGATATATCTCACTCTTACGCAAGCCATTTTAACCTGTTTGAAGCTACGAAACGTAAACCACCAACCGCATGGAAAGAAAACAATTAACACAACAAATAATATGATGTGTAAGTCCGTCTTTGATCCATGTCACATCCACGTGTCTGATTCTTTCTGAATCAAGGTCTGAAACTTGAAAGTGCATGGTGCATATGGAATTATCCATTTAAATCTTGGCTTTTCTAAGTCTATTTTAGATGTAAAATGCAATGATAATTATTAATTGAAAATAATAATTAATTTTATATCAAATATATTTTTATAATATTATTAATGCAAAATATCTGATATTAACTTCTTACAGGAAACATAGTATCTTTAGTTATATTGTATTTACAAAATTCAGATTCAAAATTTTATTTAATGTATTCAAGTCAAATTTAAATAAATCAACGACTTATAGTTTATATTATATATATATATATATATATTTAATTTCAATATGATTTATTATTATTATTATTAGTATTATTATCATCATCATCAACGTATAATTTTTATTATCTAAAACATAAATAATCCAGTCAAAACCATTCGTTGTAAGTAGTTAATTAGATACGGATTTAAGCTTGGCAAAGGGAATCATTCATGATTACACCAAAACTTTTCTAGATTGTTAGAAATAAATGGAGCAAAAGAAATTGTTGACTACCTTAAGTATAGGTTATTTAAACAAAAGGTATTTATGCTACCTTATTAATTTTGTATTTAGTTGATTAGTTTTAATACATTTTTTAATATAATAAGATTAACAAATGAATTTAATACAATATTATTTTCAATATTTAATCACACTTAATGGGTGGACATTGGGTTTGGTTTATAGGGTGTTGGATGATATGGCTATTTAACTTCTAAGCAAAAAAAGCAAATATTAAAGATAGAAGAAATGGTTAAGATATATTCTTATCCTTTTATCTATTTTTCCGTCTAATTCGGATACTTCTTATGGAAGTAGTGTATTTTATTATTTATAGATAGCTAATGTATCAAACATTTTATTTAATCCTTAGCTCCTTTTAAAACGTAGTTTCTTGAAACATTATTTTTTAAACTAAAAATATATTATTAAATTAAAAAATATAAAGTAAAAGTTACAAAAATTTTTAATCATTACAAGAAATATCATCGTTAGAGGCAGTGAAAGATAGAAGTTCTTTTTTACCTTTCCTTCATTTTTCTTTCTTTACTTTTTAAATTATCTCTCGTTATTGTCTTCAGCGTTTAGAGTTTCTTTCTGAGTACGTCGTACTAGTTACAAAGTGTCATTTATTCCAAAAAAAATGATTTAGAATAAGTTTTGTTTACTTTAAAATATTTTTATTTTTAATTTTTAGACTTTATTCGAGTATTTTTAAAGTTTCACCGCTTTTATCAATTATCAAAATTTGATTTATAATAACTTTCTTTTTATTCTAAAATATCTTCATTTTAATTTTTGGACTTTACTTGTAAGTATTTTTAAAGTTTTACAAGTTTTGTCAACTGAGAAACATTATTCTCTCGATTTATTTGTTTTATAATAAGTGTTTTAATTGATTTTATGATATTCCTTTAGATTTTTTGGAGTTTGGTATGACTTCGGCTCTTTTGTCTCCGTTGTGTAGGAAACAAATAATTGATAGGTAAGAGAAGATATTTGTTATAAGTGAATTTTATTTTGATTATAAAATGTTATTGGTATTGAAATTTGTTAAGATTCTGCCTTCATTAGTTTGGATTGAATTGATTCCTATTATGTTTTTATTGGTTTTGAATAAGAATATTAATTGGAATGTTCAATTTAAGTTATAAAGTTTATCATAGGCAAATTTTGTAATAACTAAGTGTAAATATAGATTTTAAAATTATTTCAATAGATAGAACATTAAATTTTGGATTGGAAGACTACTTCTTAATTTTACATATTTCACTTAAGTATTGAATTGTTATTAAAAGAATACTCAAGCAAGGTGTGAAATACAACTACTTGAGTGATTAAGTAGACACTCAAACAATAACACTCTTCGTTCAAACTCAAGTTTAGAGTTGAAGCGAGAGAGGGTACACATCAATTCTCTCCCCTTCATAACTCCTATCATTTAAGTAATGGATATATAGCTTGAGCAATGGAGCACTAGTTAGGTGAGTGAGGTTCCGAAAATATTTTAATGTAAATAGAGTAATCTATCAATCAAGTGTTATCCTTGTCACTTAAGTAATATGTGTTGCGCTCAAATATCATGCTTGTAGCTCAAGCAAGAATGAGAGATGAAAAATTGTCTCTTATCTAGAATTATATTGCTCAATCATTAATACAACACTTAAGTGATATGGAATATTGCTCAAGTGACAATGTTGTAGCTTGAGCAAAAGAGATGTAGTAAACTTTCCTCTATTTTAAATGGTGCAAGCCACTTCAATAATAGTTACTCACTCAAGTGACCTACAAGTGAATTTAATGTATGTTCTTCTTCAATTAATCAAAGTATGTGTGTAATTGTTTGATGATCTAACATTTTGGATTCTTGAACTTACATTTGAATAATTATGAGAGTGTCTTTAATTGAGCATGTTGTGTTAGATTAGATTATTTAAGTTAGATATCTAAGATGACATGTTAAATTAGTCATTGGTTTGTAGTATTCAATACATGAACCTATTGAAAGGAGATTGAAAGAAAATTTTAGCTTTAAAAAGGATGGTTTGATAAAACACTTCGAAAACGTTTTACAATAAGCCTATTAAATGTTGTAAGGGATCTTCTGATAGTTTACTGTAGGAACAGCTGGCTCCAGAAGGGGGGGTTGAATGGAGCCTGAACTCAATTCGCTATAAATAGAAACCACCAACCAAGGCAAAAATATATAAGCACAGATAAAGCAGTTTTATACTGGTTCACCCTAATCTCTTGG
>Ga0099824_1003886_pt1 | contig 21668 bp, 16 predicted proteins | sample SiratrowhiteBW_FD_76837 | JGI IMG/M metagenome (GOLD analysis project Ga0099824, IMG submission 76837) | Root nodule microbial communities of legume samples collected from California, USA - Siratro white BW | ecosystem: Host-associated > Plants > Roots > Nodule | place: USA: California... | reverse complement strand
TTTTTATATATATATATATATATATATATATATATATATATATATATATATATATATAAAAGTTGTATTTTAAAATCCTAAATATTTTATAAATATTTTCTTTTAGATTTATAGTAAGGTAGATAATTTATTTTGGAGTGTTAGCAATATTCTTTTAATGTACTAGTCTCTTAATATCTAATATAAATTTAGGGACACAAAATTAAAAATTTAATACACTTTCTAGAATGTTGAAAAAAGTGAGGACAAAGATCTACTTGAGGATTGAACAAGTCCGCTGTTTACTCAATATCCTTACATTGTTAGTCACTCTCACATTGAATAATTCGTTGTAATATCAAATTTACTAAAATAAAATATTTGAATATATTCTTTTATTTTTATCAGATATTATATTATGTTACGCAGATTTAAATATTTCATACATAATTTTATAATGTAACATAAATTTAAATATTAAATTTCGGATGACTTGGACAAAAAAAAATTTAGTTAAGAAAGGCATATTTCCTTTTATAAATAGAAAAACAAATACCTCAAAATTAAAATTTCTTGTTGTTTTTATTAAAGTACCAACTATATAAAGTCACATCTTATTGACTATTTTTTCAACATATTCAAGCAGCTTATTGAACAGTGTTATTCCATTAGTCAATTTATTGACTGAAGCACTTGGCCGTCACAAAAAATAAAATAAAAAACATGCATGAATTGATAATTTATTGACCTTGACCAGACCAAGTCTATCAATTCTTCCAAATAGAGTGTTGACTTAATTTCATGATACTATAACAATTACAACTATATGTTTGGTTTTAAGTGACTTAGAACTTAAGTACAACTTTAAAAATAAAGTATAATTCGTAATAATTTTTATTTGTTCTAGACTTTAGTCTTAGAGTTTCAAGCTAAAAGTTATGGATAAAAAAATAATTAAAAGTATCATTAAATAAAATTGTATAATGATAAAAGCTAAAAAAATTGTTATGCAAAATAATTTAATCAGCATAAAATTATTTTATTTATAATAAAAATGTATAAAATTAATAATATATGTTTAAATTTTTTAGTGCTTAAACTTTCCAAAAGTGCTTCAGTTAATATATATTACTTTGAAAATTATTTAAAAATTTGTTATCAATTATATGTAATATTAATGAAATAAATTTAAATATTATTTAAAAGATAAAATATTTTTAGAAATTATACATGTTTTACTGTTCAAATAACATTTTAGAAGAAAAATAATTTATTTAAACAAAATTAAACGATATTAATATCTGTGAAAACAACTTAATAAATATTCCAAAAGACATGTAATTAATATATTTTGTAATTAAGAATCTAAAAAGTTAACTACGAATTACAAATTTGAATCTAGTTAAAATTAGATAATGAAATTGCAAATATTTTAAAATATTAGCAATAATTATATTATTCATTTTAGTTTAATGTTCTTTTTATTTTATGCAATCAGTATATTTAAATGTTTTATTAACATTTATGAAATCAATTAAGTATGATTTTGAAAAGATAAAATATTGATAAAATGATATGTTTTTATTTTAGCTTGCAGTTCATATAACTTTTATTTATTTCTGTATGCATGACACTAGAAGGGAACCTAGTAAATGCACACACTATTATCTTAAAAGCTGCATTAATTTTATATTGTATTTACACCCTATCAAATGAGACTTCATAGGCAACGAAATATGATGAAAATTGCATCAACATTTAACTTCTCAATAGAATAAGAAAAAAAGGAAAGAAATAAAAGAATACCTAATATAACCCATTAACATAATTAATAAATTGAAAATTACATTAAATATAATATTTAAAGTAATCATAATAAAAGGTATTTGCATGATCCTATAGAAAATTCTTTGCTGTATCAATAAAAATCTATTTACTAATAAAAAAATAACTAAAAGTTAATAAACTTATTATATATGACAATTTGTTATTGAATAACAGTGTATGTTACCTTGTTAGTACATAGTCTGTTTTTCATAAACTTATAATATATCAATTTGTATTCGAATGATAATATAGAAAAAAAAAATTATATTATTAAATAAATCTGACTAAATGTTATTTCAGTTCTTTATATTTTAGTGTAATTTTGTTTAGAAAAAAACGTTTTTACTATAATGACAACTTGTTATGATTTTTTACTGGATTGAGTAAATTTATCCAAAAAAGTATAAGTAAAAAAATTAGCTTTCCAGTTTCTGATTAATTTGGAGTGTTTTTTTTTTTATCACAAAAAACGTAATAAAAAAGATAAAATATTTTTTTTTTACACTTATGTATATCAATTTTTGTTCATATAAGAGTTATTCATTTTTACCTGTTCTAATTAAAATAAGCTAACAAGTATGTGAATAAACTTTGTCAACCTATATAATATTTTTGTTGAAAAGGACAAAAATAAACTTTTTAAACTTATTAATACGTCGCAACTTAAAAAATATCAAAATATAAAAAAAATCTAAAAAGTAACATTTATCTAATAAATTTAGACAAAACTTATGTACATAACATATATGTAAGTGGTATTATTCTTCAATCACATCTAAAAATTTTCCTTACTCATGTAATTTATATAAAATATATAAGATGTATTGGTATTATTTTTCAATTAAATTTAAATTTTCACAATATTTAATGTATTCAATAAAATTGTTTATTATGCATATTACTAAAATGAGAAGAAAAAAAAATAACAATATTATATGTAAGTTTTGCCTATTTTATGAAATGACTTTGATAGTTTTAATTGGTCTTGTTAATTAATGTAAAAAATTAAAAGAAATGTTAGTGAATGCATTTCTACCCCTCTCAGTATTTTTTTTTTTTAGCTTTTTAATTTGTTAACCTTTGGCATTTGTTTTCTTTTCTTTTTTCTTTTTTGGCAAAAGCATTTACCTTTTTAATAAATGTAAGAAGCATATTTTCACAAAATATGTTATTCTTTTGACTGGACAAGAAAACTTCTCTCAAAAAGATATATTTGGCAACTTCTTTTAAGTTAAAATAACTTTTTTTGAAAAAATAGCTTATGCATTAATAATGTAAAATAAATATACATTGCCGTCTAATTATGGATGATAAATTTATTAACTTTTATAATTATTACTTCTAAAATCATATTCTTAGTAAGCTGGGTAAAAATGTTTCATATTAAACTTTTTTTTTTTCTAATTTCCCATTTTTTCCAACAATTTTCCATGATTTTGATTGTGAATAATTAGTCATATAAAAATTGTAACAGTAGCAACTTTTTCTCACATGTGCATAATACAAACATATATACACATTATCACCAACAAGAGCATTCCCTGTGCAGTGTGCTGAGGGAGAACGCAGACGCACTTATTCATTCACCTACCCTTCTCTCTCTCCCTCTCTCTCGTTTTGGCCGCCACTTCTTCCTCTCCCATACTCTGCCCATCTTCTTCTATTATCTCTGAATCCAACCAACCAATTCTTCTTCTCAGCACCCCGGAAACCATTTATCTTAATATTACTTTTATTCTTGTTCATTAACCCCCATCTTCACAAAAAACCCAGAAAAAAAGAATCTTTGAGAGGTTTTGATTGATGGGTGGGAGAGGGATCAAGCTCTTTGATGAAGAAAGGAATGGTCTTTTTTCAATTTCCAATTTTGGGTCTCAATGGGGTGCCTGTGTTCACGACCCTGTGGCTATGTTTGCCAGCGTTAGTCAAATGGGAATGGGGTTTGGCGTTCAAGAGCCGAACCCTTCTTCTTCTGGTGGTTCCCAGCACGATGGTGGCATGAACATTAGGATCCCTTGCACTGAGTTGTATGTTAGGTATGTTCAATCAGAGGGGAAGGTGAAGATTACTGGGGTTCCTGGGGAAGAAGAGGGGGTGGCGGGTGTTAAGGGGAAGAAAAAGGGTGTCTTTAAAGGGTTGAGGATCAAGGTGAAGAACCCTTCTCTTAGGAGGTTGATTAGTGGTGCCTTTGCTGGGGCAGTGTCACGGACCACTGTGGCACCCTTGGAGACCATTAGGACTCATTTGATGGTAGGAAGTAGTGGGAATTCTACTGGGGAGGTGTTCAACAATATCATGAAGACTGATGGATGGAAGGGCTTGTTTAGGGGTAATTTTGTTAATGTGATTCGGGTTGCCCCTAGCAAGGCTATTGAGGTAATTATACGTTTGTACATATTGTACGATTATGTTTTACAGATTGTTTTGTGTTTGTGGTGAACAGTTTTTTGTCTGCTTGATTTGATTGTCCAACAAGTGGGTGTATGTGTGCGTGTTTACCTTAATTTTTTTTTTTTTTATATATGTTTTCATTATTTTGCATGGTTATGTTTTGCAGTTTTTATGGGTCTGTGGTGAATGGTTTATGTTTGCTTGGTTATGTGTACGTGTGTCTACAACATTTTGTAGGGTTATACCTTACAATTTGTTTTGGGTTTAGGGTGAATGAATTTTTGCTTGCTTGATTTGATTGCTTCAATGTGTTTGTTCTTTGGACTTTAATTTTGTTTTTTGCTTTATTCTTGGTTGGTTTGTCTTTTTCATTATGTCCAGAGGTTTGCCACTATTGGCTGGATTTGTTTTTAGTAGGACCCTGTATTTTCAATGTAAGTAGAAGTGTTTGAGATATTCTTGAATATTGGTTTAATCACCCAGGCTGATGAATTATTTGATATTGTTTCTACCACAATTGAAATATCTGGTTTGGTATCTAGCTAGTTTTATTGTTGGCAGAATTTGTTTCGTTACATCTTCCTGAGTGTTTCTCAGATCCTGCCGCAGTTTTAATGTTTAATTTTGTTTTCTTATTGTTGATCAGGATCTTTCACTTGATTCTTCTTTTGTTTTTTCTTTTTGGTGGTAGACCTGTGGCTCGCAGACTAAACAAATGTTAAATATATAAAATGATCCTTCAGTGTGCAACTTGTTTCTAATGGAATGTGTGCTTTTTTAAGTTAGTTGTGAAACTTTTTTCCTGTCAACTCCTCCTGCAATCATTTTCCAATATTGCAAGACAAATTGCAGTTGAATGAACTTCATTCTGCCTACTGTCCTCCTATGGATTTTTTCTGTTGTTGATGTCTTATCTTATCATCAGTTTACCTTTCCCTTTATGATATCAGTTGAGATGTTTAAACAGTTTTAAAAGTCACGCAGCCTATATTGCTTTTTATGGTCATGGTTTTTGGTAAATGTCAATTTTGTCATGTGTAGGTTTTGATTTTACGCCAAGTAAACATTTTAAGGCAAGTAAACTGTATCTAAGTCAACCTAATGCAATGAGCTCCCTTGTTTATTTGGTGGTACATTTTAAACCACATACATGTTTTCTTACAGCCCTTTTTTTTGCACTGAAGAGAGAATTAGTTGTTTTCAGACAAGAAAAGCATAAAACCTATTACCTATCTCAAAACTTCACACTTCCAAGGCAAGAAAATTCTACACTTGTTTTGCCTTGCATTTTCCTCTTTGATCCCTTTTATGCAAAAAAGGGATACAGTCATGGATTTAATGTTTTGTTGGAAATTCATATTTCAAAATTTTCACATAATGAAGATCCAGTTAGTCTTAAATGATATGTTATTATGCATCTGAATATATTTCACTTTTTTCTGCAGCTATTTGCCTATGATACTGTAAACAAGAACCTCTCACCAAAGCCAGGGGAGCAGCCTAAACTCCCTATTCCTGCATCACTGATTGCAGGTGCTTGTGCTGGAGTTAGTTCAACGATATGCACATATCCTCTGGAGTTACTAAAGACTCGACTAACAATCCAGGTGTGTACATATAAAAGCAAACAAACTCTTGTTTATGCATTAGTTTAACACTATCACCAATTACAAATCATCATGCATGTTCATTTCTGATTAATTTAACAATGTAAAAAAATGTGTACACTGTCAGTTCATAGACTATTTACATATTCTCTTTTTTAACTTATCACGGGACCAAAATAAAAGAAGAATTTGATCTGAACTAGTAATTTTGCAGAGGGGTGTTTATGATGGTCTGCTAGATGCATTCTTGAAAATAGTGAGAGAAGAGGGTGCTGGAGAGCTTTACAGAGGCCTCACTCCCAGCCTTATTGGAGTAATACCATATTCTGCCACCAATTACTTTGCATATGACACCTTGAGGAAAGCATACAGAAAAATCTTCAAAAAGGAGAAGATTGGCAACATTGAAACCCTTTTGATAGGATCTGCAGCTGGTGCTATTTCAAGCAGTGCTACCTTCCCTCTTGAAGTGGCCCGCAAGCACATGCAAGTGGGAGCCCTGAGTGGAAGGCAAATATACAAAAATGTGATTCATGCACTTGCAAGCATTCTTGAGCAAGAAGGGGTTCAAGGGTTGTACAAAGGGTTGGGACCTAGCTGCATGAAGTTGGTGCCAGCTGCAGGAATTTCTTTCATGTGCTATGAAGCATGCAAGAGGATACTGGTAGAGGATGATGATGAGGAGTAAGTAGCATGAGGTTGCACAAGAGTAGTGTGTTGGAGCTAAGAGGCATAGCTACATTCATCAAATTTTGCATATTTGCTTAACTTATTCTGGATTTTTTATTGTTACTGCGATTATTTTGTTTGCCCCATAGGAACTTCTGATTAGCAAATTGGTAATGGAATAATGATTTTTTGGTTTTTCTTGGTCTCTTAGGCATTAACTAATCTTCGGCTTAACTGCACATTTTAGGTGAAAACAGTTCCTTATTGTTAGGAGTATTTTTTGTTGCAAATTCAGAAAAATTGTTTTTGTGATACTGAACTATTTAGAATATACATATCCCTTACATAGTTATAAATTATATATTTTTTTTATTGGAGATGTTGCCATAATTGATAAGATAATAAATGAATATAAAAATTAAGTTTTGTTATCTATAACTAATTTAAGAGATTAAAATATTAGGTATTCAATGTAAGAATATCCAATTGATTATTTATTTTATGGATATGATATTATTTGGTCTATTATATTTTACAACTTATTGATTGTATTTGGATATAGGGACCACAATGCTTGACTACAGTTGTCTTGGTTTCCAAAATAAAAGTTTATATTTATTTCTATCCTTTCACAGTTGATGGATATAATATTTGTAATTTATTCCGGTCTTCGTAAGTTATACAATTCCTCTTCTTGTTTATGTATTTATTAAATAATTTTTTTACAAAAATAAAAGAAAACACAATATTACTAAGAATTCAGTAAAAAAAACATACAGTTTTTTTAATATCAAATAATAATAAAAAATTATGCTTTCATAAATTTTAGAATAGATTACCAAATAAATAAAAATATTTTAGTAAGTAGTCTAAAACCAGATAAATATGAGGAGATGAACACAGAATATATAGTGTTACACGTATACCTTAGGTATGAGATTATGTTTCAACAATATCACCTAATATGAATTTATTTATCATCTATTTTGCAGGAGTTAGCTTTGGGTTCTTTGAATTTACTGGGTCAATATGACATAAATGATTTATATTGAGCTCGTCTCATTTGTGAAATTTTGTTATACACCAATTTTCACATGCTCTTACAATGCATCATGCTTCATAAGATTAACAACATATTTAACATGTCTGTTTTTATCTTATGTGTCTATTTTATTATATTCCTCATGAAGTTTTTTTTTATATATATATATATATTAGAGTATTATATATTTTATTCTTTGTTTGAAAAAAAAAATAAATATTTTCCTATAATTCTCCAAATAACGAGTTTATGCGCTCAAAATACAGATCCAAATATTAGAAAAATGAATCTCATTAAACTTGAATTCCTTAGAAACCTAATCTTAGATTATTATATGTTTTTAATTCTCATCACAATATTTCAAAATTCCCCAAGTACACTAGCGTATGCACTCACATAGAAGGTCCAAATGTTAGAAAAATGCATCTCACTATACTTGAACTGCCTAGAAGCCTAGTCTTCCAAAACTAAAAAAAATTATGTGTATAAAGAATATGCGTTTCTGTCGTATTAATTTTTTCTATTAAACTAAATTGATATTTTTTTAAATTTCTTTAAATATTTAAATTTATTTAATCAATTCCTAAATAAAATACCTAAAAGTTAACAATAAAACTAAACCAATTTCCATGATAAAAAATAATGTGCTTTATATTTTATTTAATAAAGTAAAATGTATCACATACATTTCATATATTGTCAGTTTCTTTTATCGATTAGATGATGGAACTAATGTGATCAACCTAAGCATCTTTTTCATCCTGTAAAAATTGCAACATCTTGTTTCTTTTAAAATAAAATAGTATAGTATAATTGTTATTTGACTTAATTACATTTTTAATTGGGTTTATTAAATAAAATAAGAGTTATTTATAGAAAGTAAAGTTGATAAAGAGAGAGAAAAAGTTAGACATGAATTCAACTCAATGTTCATAAATCCAACCCGAGGTGACTCATTAGTATATAAATAGGGGATTTAGGTATTCTTCCTTTTCATTTTTTACTTGTTTAGATTCTGATATTTAAAAAGAAATTTTAAAAGAGGAGTATTACACAATATGCACGAATATTAGATGATATACACAATTGTTTAAAAAAAATTATTAAATGATAGTTCAATCATCTTTTTTATGTTTTTCTTTTTTTTTTAAATTCTTTAAAGATAATGTCTTCAAATTATGGAGTATAAGAAATTATTTTGATACAACAAGATTGTAATAAAGTAATAAAGTGATTAAATTTGAGACAAACATGTCATTTTTTCTTGGTACCCAAGGAAAATATTGGTATGATTAACCAAACCAAAATCATCATAATTTTATATCTTAGTGATTAGCAATTATGACATGTCACGAATTGCAATTGGATAACTCTCGAGTCACTAACAACATCTTTAGTGCATAAAATTTGTTTGAAACAATTATTTCACTTCATTCAAGATGAAAAAATCAAGAATGTTAGTGAAACAACTTGTAGACTTTAACACTATTCTAGGTGATCTCGAGAATATTGAAACGAAAATTTACTTCTCATTGCTTTTTCTAAAATGTATGAACATTTCATAGATGTCATATTATTCGAGAAGGAACAAACTATTACACTAGAGGATGTTCGTACATTAATTAGGACTAAGAAGCTTTAAAAGTTTCAAGAGTTCAAGACAAATGAATTGTGGCGGGTTTGGCTATCACAAATTGAAGAATAAGAAAAAGATAAAAGCAAAGTGAAAGAAGTCTAATAAGTCATCAGAAGATAAGGAAGAGAAAGGGCCTAAGTACTACAACTATTACAAAAGAGGTCACCATAGGAAAAATGTCTAGAGAAGAAAAATAAAATAAGAAGGGAAGACATTATCAATTTTCATGAGATAGTGTGCAATGTTGTAACTGGGTTTGGTAGTTACGAGCCTACAAAAGTACTGGTTATGTTAGTTTCAGACACACAAGGGAGTAGGGTTGTGTACTCATGTTGCACTAATGACATGTATCCTATGAAAGAGTTCTTTAAGACCTTAGAACTGAGGGAATAAGCTGTAGATATTCTTGAAAACAGTACAATTTGTAAGATGTAAGACATGTGGTGGATTAGATTGAAGATGTTTAATAATCAGAAGATGTTGTTGTAGGATCTAAGATATGCTCTAGAGCTCAAGATAAATATTTTGTCAATTACAACTTTTTATTTGTGTAACAACCCATATATATTTCAAATGAAGCATATATAATTTTTAAGAGGATAAAAGGAAACAATCTTTATGACTTAACTATGATTGCACATGTGTCTGTGGTTAGTCAGACGATGCAAACTAAGTTGAAGTTGTGTTATACAAGGTTGGGCATGTGTACGTGAGAGATTTTGGGGATCTAACGAAGCGGAATTGGTTAAATGGTGAAAGTTTAAAGAGGTTGAATTTTATGATAAGTGCGTAAAAGTGTATTATTAGAAAATTGTTAAATAGTAACTGAAATTAGGGACTGAGAAAATCAGTCACTATCGGTGACTGAATCAGTGACCAAAAAATCGGTCACTCTTAGTGACCGAAAATATCGGTAACTGATTCGATCACAAATTTGTCACAGATTTGGTCACAAAATTGGTCACAGATTCGGTCACAGACTCGGTCACAGAATCGATCATATATTCAATCACACAATCATCACTATACATCAATAATTATTATTATTATTATAATTATAATAATAATAACATTATTATTATTTTAAAAATAAAAATAACAATAATAATAATATTTATAATTATAATATTAATAAGAATAGTAATTGTAATTATAACTATAATAATAATCGTAACATGATAGAAAAGTTGCTAGTTGTTTTGGTTTGATGGCTATAGGCTTTCTCAAGTTGTTGAGGGGTCTTGGGTTCAAGTCTTCTATGTTGAACTTTAGCCAAAATTTCATTGAAATGATTAATGGTGGATAATAAAAATAATAAAATTATAAGAAAAATAGTATAAATAATAATAGGATCATAGAATCGATCACTGATTCGATCGCAGAATCGGTCATAGATTCGGTTATAGAATCGGTCACTATACATCAACGACCAGTAAAATAGCGACTGACGCGTTTGGTCACTAAATCGGTCACTGTTTAATCAATGACTGATTTTGGTCATTTAGTAACCGATTTTTTTAGTCACTATCAGTGATTTTGCACGTGTAAGATTAGAATTTGATATTAGTAAGCACATTCCAGTATACCATTTGAGTAAACTCAATGTAGATTTTTAGGTTCAACACGAGTTCAAATTAGTGGAAGGTCTTGTTTTCTTACTATCATATGATTTCTCGATATGTGAAAAGTATGGATTTACATATTGAAAAGTAAAATTGAAACTTTTCGAAGGTTTAAGGAATGATACATTATGGTCAAAAAATCAACAAGTAACCAAACTTAGAGTTCTTTGGATTGATAATGGATTGTAATTTGTTTTAGATCAATTTGAAGAGTTCTGTGGAAAAGAAGGAATACGAGACATCAGATAATCACACTGCTCACTAAAATTGTCTTTATGAGAAGATGAGTAAAATCATTTTGGAGAGTGAGATGTATGCTAATATGAGTAGGTTGGCTTAAAACCTTTTAGAGTGAAACTACACAATATTTTCATCTATATAATAAACAAATATTCATCCTCTAGTATGAACTTCAAAACTTTCATGAAGATGTGGAATGGAAGAGTAGCATATTACACTGATTTGAAGGTGGTTGGTACATTGTATTTTCATGTGTAAAAAATGATAAGTTAGAAACATAATTTTATTTGCATTTATATATTTTTTATCATAATATTAGTAGAAACCTAAATGAAATAATAATAATAATAATATAAGATATAGTTCAAAGTATTTCTTTTACATTATTTAAATCCAAACATGTATAAAATGGAATTTCTAGGACTGTGTTCATTATTAAATGTAATATCAATAAATTATATATAATATACAATTCTCCAATCTACAATCTCATCCCACTCCTTATATATTTCATTTAGTGATCATTATAGTCATAATCAACAATAAAATAACAACAACAAAATAAGTCTGGTTCCAAAATCAAAGACAATAAAATGTAAATACATTTAAATGAAAAATAATCATAATTCCACTACAAAAAAAAAGTTATATAGCCGGCCAAAAGCCGACTCAAAATAGCAAAAACCGACACTTATGTGTTTGATGAGTATATTTTCATTTATACTTAGAGTATTTAACCTTAACTTTCTTAGACTGTAATTGAGAATAAATTAATTATTTTAAATAAGATTTTCCCAATCAGGATTAATTGGACCTTAATTGAGATTATTGGTTAAACTTAGATTTTAAGCATATTCTCTTACTTTTCTTGTTTATAATTATTTGCAGATATTTTATGGGCTCCAAATCTAATCAAATCTCTTACAAATATATTCTTTAAATTTTCAACAAAGATGATCTTCTGTAATTTTTACTTAATCTCCTTTAAATATTTTGTAATATCTTTTGCAACAGATTCAATTATTATGAGTTGGTATCTTGAACAGAATTTGGAAACAAAATATCAGAAAGAATCTGGGAGATGGAAAATCTACAACTTTATTGGAAAGAAGATATTTACAAAATTAATCTTTGGAATATAAGGAAACATCTGATAATTACAAGGATAATATGAGAATTAAATATGAGTGAATTTCCTGAAGAAAAGGAGATTATAAATAAAGGTTGGAGAAAACATGAAGGAGACACTACTGCATAGCATAAACTCTAGTTTTATTTTCTTTTGTAACTTGTGCCTTCATCATGGAAGGCTAAACTCCTTTGGGTTGATTCTCTTGTGATTTCATAATGAATTCTGAGGTTTCTGTTTAATAAAGTTTTGTTCTTTACATTTTCTATAACAATTGTGCTATATTATTGGTCTTTTTGAAATTCGTTTTTGGAAAAGTATTTGTTTTTTAACGCTTGTTGAGAATTCAATTGTTTTTCCTTTAATTAGAGTTCTTGGTTAATTCTCTTAGTCTTAATCAATTTCTTATACGCTTAGTCAAGAGATAAAAGATATATATATAATTGAGTATACGCTAAGAGACAAGGTGAGATATTGAATATATTAGTAGACGCTTAATAAGATTATGTTGAATTTGATTTACGTTTGTTTGATTGAGTTCAACTCTGTGAGGAGAATTGAACGATAATAATCTTAAGAAAACCAAAGAAAAATTCGTTGAGAAAGAACTTGAGAGTCAACCTATTTTCTTTATTATTTTGAATCATTTATTTTAATTTCCTACACAACAATCTTCAAATTTCCCTCTTTAATATATTATTATTACTAACTTTCTTTATTGCAAATAAGTGTTGAATATTGATTGTTTGAATTCACTGTTGGATTCATTGGGAGACGAATTGGGATTAACTTTTCCTTATCTATATTATCATCTCTTTGGTTTTAGATAATTTAGCACAACGTTAGGCAATCAACACTGAAATTCTTTTATTTTTCTCGTGAAACGACTGTGATCAACGCTAGAATAGTGTCTGCTCTCTGGTGAACTCTAATTCGATAGAAGCTAGTTGTGTTTAGCGTCGGCTACTCAACTGGGCTTAAATTGCCTCAACCAAACCAATGTAAATACAATGCAAAATATAATAATATATAATTTGCGTTGGCCAAAAGCCGACACACAAGCAAACAAAGATTTCGACAGCTAGGCCGACTTAAACACGCCAAGATTGTTGTCTATGTCGACCAAGACAATGCTATATTGTGTCGGCTTTTGCAACGGTATTGTCAACACAAGCTTTTTAAAAAAAAAACATTTAAAAAAATCATTTGTTTATATTTATTTTTGATATTGATTTCATTTTGCTAATTTTTATCTTAGAACAATGTTTTCTTAAGTTGCATAAACTATCTTTAGGAACGTTTCAATCAAGGAAATGTAACTGCTACAAATAATGTCACGAACGTGTTATCTTTAACATCTTTAACAAACCTGTTCATTTTACTAATAACTCATCAATCTGGTACTTGACTAAGTTAATAATGTTTTAGAACATTGCTTCCAACCCAATTGACATAACATGTTCATTTTAAAAGTAAGAATCCATTCACAAACCTTTCAGTTCAACACACCCATTAAACCCGTAAGCCCCATCATCACAATTTAATTTAAACTGTCAACAATAAATCCATAAGCCTCATTCATTAACCGGAATACTTCAAAAACATTAAAACAACAATCAAAATTAACCATCGTCCAAGCTCAAATTTTGTCACCATCAAAACAATAATCAAAATAAACCAAATGCAGCCACAGTTTAAATAGAAACAACCCAATTTCTGACAAATTGAGTTACCTTTGACATAGAGAGAACTCAGATAGTGAACAGAAGTAAAGCAATAGAAAAGGAGTCCTTGCATTAACACCCGACCACCATCGACGACGACAACCACCACAACCCAAACAGAACCCATTATTTTCATTCCCGACTTCAAAAACTAAAAAAATACTCAAAACCACAGTCAATAACAATGTATGAATAGGCTGAAGAAGAGTTTACCTCCGTCCAAGCTTGGGAAGACCCGCTGGCGACCACGACCTCCTCCAACAGCATCCGCTTCATGCACGATGTGAAAACACTCAACTAAACCAATTGGCAAAAACACTCTATGGAGGCCAACTAACCTACTCTCAACATGATGTAAAAACAAAATCGATGATTGAAAACATTTGGAAGCTTGAGAAGTCGAAAATGGTAGAGAGGAAGCCGCAACAGCCACGCGAAGAAAGGTGCGAAATGATTTTGGAGAAAGAGGAACCCTAAAATTAAATGAGGGTTGCGGTGCCCATAACTGACATAAAACTCCGTCTCCAATTATGTCGGCAACAGTTAATGCTATACGTCATGCATAATAGCGTTGACCATTTTAATTCAATTTTTTATTTATTAAATTTGTATTTACATTTTTTATAATTAATAAAATTATAATTAAATCCAGTTATAATTAATAAAATTAAACTACAAAATTTTTCATAAGAAATATAATTTTAAAATTTTAAATAAATATATCATCATTAAATAAAGCTTCATGATTAAGTTTAAATTTTTATTTCTTATTAACATCATTTACTTCTATTTCTTATATTATGTTGTACTATATTATTAAAAAAATTGTGTATTGTAATCAATTCAAACAATGAAATTGTACTAATAAATATAAGTTATTATTATCAATTTATTTTGTGCTATACTCTTATTATATCATATTATTAATATTCAAACATGTATACTTTATAAATATAAATAAAGTTATAATACAAATTAAAATAAAATATTATAATATGTAGATCAATAATTCTTAAATTAACTTAACTATGTTAATTGTTAAGTAAATGTTATAGAAAAAATTAATTTAAATTGCTTATATTCTTAATTAGGTTACCTATGTTGGTAGTATAACTTATTTCATAAAACATATATTTAACATAAAATATTAATTAACTAAAATCATATATGTTAATATGTCCTATAAAAATCAACATTTACACATATAACCAATGTAGTACAACAATCATTTATCATTCATTTATTTTATTTTTCACTATCATCTCAATACTAATTTTAACTACTTTGATTGTTTTGTAAATTCATTCATAGTCAACCAAATTTCATGCATCTTTAAACAAATATTTTTTGCATAATTTTCTATCTACAAATCTAATTAACTTTAAAATAAAAATTACGTCAACATTTATGATTACATGACTAGTATGACATTCATTTCATCATATAACTTAACTATATATGTATCACTCACTATAATATGTATTTAGAATAATATAACATATTCATACCATCATAAGTAATTAATATACATACTATATTATATTTGAACTAATTAAGTATCATTTAACATGTTATATCTTATATTTATTTATATTTTATGCTTTAACTATCATACAAATTTCTTTATTTATTTTTTTATTTATTTTTCTGCTATTGAAAATATTGGAAACATTTCTATATTCATATATTCATTTTATTTTATTTTTCAAATGATTCCTTTTACTTATTATTTTCTTTTTTATTCTTGTTTTTTTAATTTACCTTTTTCTTTCCATTTCTATAAATTCCAAATTCGTATATAATTATTCCTAGTAAGGTTCATTTAATTAAATTTTAAAAGTTATGATCAAATATTTTATTGTTTTATTTATTTCATCATCAATTTAATAATAAACAATCATAATAATTTTTCAACCTTTATTTATTTACTACGTTTTATTGTAATTTTTTTAATATTTTGATATTTTTCTTCTATATTAATTATATTACAAAATATTGAACAAATTTTAATATATATAGTTAAATTCATAATTTTTTTCTAATTATATAACAATAAATTTTATAATTTTCTTTAACTTATTTTTTATTTACAAAATCACATCTATTTATTTTTCTTACCTTTTCCATTATGTTTATATTTTACTAATGTAATAATAATACTTCTTATTTTATATTATATTTCTCAAACTTTAATTTTTTTTAAATTCAATCTAACAAGTTTTATGTTATATTTTTTATTTTTGTTTTAGTCTCAATACACTAACACAACGAAAAAAAGATTTTTTTATTTGGCATTGGTTCATGACTGACGCAAAGACCAACTCAAAATTCATTTTTTTAGATTCTTTTTTTTTTTCGTTGGTTTAGCTGAGACAATTTAAAAACAAATAAAATAAATAGAGATAATTTTTAAGTGAATCAAACCGACACTAAAGATTTAAGTCCATAAACCATTATTTAAACAGATGTTATTTGTGTAAGTCGTTTGACGAAATATTTCAACGCTATTTAACTACTTTTTTTAATATTCTAATATAATTAATTTTTAGATATTTATTAACAAATTAATTAATTTATTATTTTTAAAAAATCAATTCTTCTTATATTACTAAAGATTTTCCACACAATTTAAATCAAACCCTACACAATATAATGCTCTTCTAATATATAAATTAGGAATCATGTAATTTTTATAGTTAAAATATTTAATTCACAATAAATAATTTTATGTTAATTTTATTCAATTATTTTCTTCCAAAATTTCATATATATCAATATTATGGTTAAACAACATCTAAATTATAGCAAAACAACAAAAGTAAATAGATCCAACAACAATAAAATATGCAATTAACATTTTAAACAATAAATTTTACATGACAATTATAATTTACTCCCAGAAAAAATTAATATCAACCACATAGAAATAAACATTTATACAATAGTAATGGTAATTTAATTCCTTTGAAAATAATAACATATAAATATATAAAATAATAAGCGAATTTTTTAATATTAGAAAATAAATTTCTTTTCCTAAAAATAAAAAAAAAGAATCAAACATATATTATAATTAATTATTTTCTTAAAACTAAATCCATTAGAATCAATACAATCAATCCTCTTAATTCAAAATACAACATAATTAATTTATTATAGAAAAATTGCGCAAAGTAACTAAAATATACATGTGCATAAAAATCACAATTGCATCCTTTTTTAAAATAATTTGCATACAAATACAAATAAATTTGTAATAAAATATTGCACCATTTAATACACCCAAAATTCATTTAAGTAAAACTATTCCACCAAATCAATTTACACTTTTTCAAGTAATTTCATTCAAAATCTCCTCCATTAACAATTATTTTTTTCAAATATCCATATCTTACATTAATTTTTCTGTACTCAAACTATATAAAAATTTTATTTAAAGTATCGCATGATTTCATACATGGTATAATCGAATTCTATTACGCTTAACCGAATATAATATATATATATATATATATATATATATATATATCATTTAGTACTTCACAATCATAAAATGTTCACATTATTTAAAGGATTACAATAAAATCAAAACAATCCTCTAAACAAATTTAAGAATATTATTATATAAAATGTAATAACAAAATATTTATAAAAATTAATTTTTCTTCTTAATTTAGTTGACATCATTCTGAATCTTTTATTCTAATATTCTGAATCATATTTTTTAAATATACTAAAAGAACTCAATCCAAATTTAAAAATAATGCTCTCATCAAAACTTTCTTCTACACTAACTAAAATCTGAGCACCCATATGACATGCTGCTAAATTGTCCTCTCACCCTAAAAAATTCTTAGTCCTTTTCTCTAATTCTAACCATAGTATAAAACAATTACAATCAATTTATAAAATAAAGAAGAATTTTTTTTTTCATTTGTTTTCAGTATCTGAACTAAAATTTTGACATCCACTCCTCTGTATACTTCCTTACAGGGCAGAATTTTTTTTTTCCTTTAACCTCTTCTCTTATTTTCTAGCTAATTTTTCTCTCAAAATTTTTTGCAGTGCCTCTATTTATTCAAACCGCACCTTTTAATAAGAAAAATGCAATTTTATTATCGCTATTTTTTCTTAATTGTGAGTAATAAGTTTTTATGTTATTTTAAATTCTTTTTAATTTACATTATTATAGTAAAATTGTCCACTAACCAACTTTAGTTCTTTTAGAAAAATATTTATATTTTTTAATTAATTAATTTTAAAAAATATATTTACTCTTATTTTTTAAACTACAAATTTTACATATATTTCAAATATTAAAAATAAAACAAAGCTAATAATATATATATATATATATATATATATATATATATATATATATATATATATATATCAAAAACTTAAATTAATGTTTCATAATTATTGATATTTTTAAGCATGAGCACATAAATGTATTTTTATTGAATTTTAAATGGATGAAGGGATATAAGTTATCGAGATTAGAACATGAAAAAATGAGATACTTCGTAGAGAAGAATGTTACACTCCATGAGACGCGAATGAAGATTATATATATAATAGAAAAATGTTACTTTGACACCACTATTCATCATAATCCCATTTGACACTCCTACGTGTTACGTGAGCCTACCAGCAAAAGAGAAAATGTGTTTCCTTTTGTTGTATATGGAAGGATAATTTTGTCAATTTCATCAATTTCGTCAAAGTGGTTAGTCGTATATATTTAAGTGGTTAACTACGTTCATAACTCCAACACCCATATTAAATCATTGCTTGTGAGTTATTTCAACCTTAAATAACTGGTTAATCGTGTACATCTAAGTGGTTAGCTACGTTTATAACTTCGACATCCATATTAAATCACTACCTGTGAGTTTTTCCAATCTTAAATAACAGAGTAGTTGTGTAAATCCAAGTAGTTAGCTACGTTCATAACTCCGACACCCATATTAAATCACTACTTGTGAGTTATTCTAACCCTAAATAACTGATTAGTCGTGTACATCTAAGTGGTTAACTACGTTCATAACTCCCACACCCATATTAAATCACTGCCTGTGAGTTTTTCCAACCTTAAATAAGTGGTTAATCGTGTACATCTAAGTGGTTAGCTACGTTCATAACTCCGACACCCATATTAAATCACTGTCTATGAGTTTTTCCAACCTTAAATAACTGGTTAGTCGTGTACATCTAAGTGGTTAGCTACGTTCATAATTATGATACCCATGTTAAATCACTGCCTGTGAGTTTTTCCAACCTTAAATAACTGGTTAGTCGTGTACATCTAAGTGGTTAGCTACGTTCATAATTATGACACCCATGTTAAATCACTGCCTGTGAGTTTTTCCAACCTTAAATAACTAGTTAGTCATGTACATCTAAGTGGTTAGCTACGTTCATAACTCCGACACCCTTATTAAATCACTGCTTGTGAGTTATTCTAACCTTAAATAACTGGTTAGTCGTGTACATCTAAGTGGTTAGCTATGTTCATAACTTTGACACCCATATTAAATCACTGCTTGTGAGTTATTCCAACCTTAAATAACTGGTTAGTCGTGTACATCTAAGTGGTTAGCTACGTTCATAACTCCGACACCCATATTAAATCATTGCGTGAGTTTTTCCAACCTTAAATAACTGGTTAGTCATGTACATCTAAGTGGTTAGTTACGTTCATAATTCTGACACCCATATTAAATCACTGCCTGTGAGTTATTTCAACCTTAAATAACTGATTAGTCCTGTACATCTAAGTGATTAACTACGTTCATAACTCCGACACCCTTATTAAATCACTGCTTGTGAGTTATTCCAACCTTAAATAACTAGTTAGTCGTGTAAATCTAAGTGGTTAGCTACGTTCTTAACTCCGACACCCATATTAAATCACTGCATGTGAGTTTTTCCACTCTTAAATAACTGGTTAGTCGTGTACATATAAGTGGTTAGCTACGTTCATAATTCTGATACCCATACTAAATCATTGCTTGTGAGTTATTCTAACCTTAAATAACTGGTTATCGTGTACATCTAAGTGGTTAGCTACGTTCATAACTCCGACACCCTTATTAAATTACTGCTTGTGAGTTATTCTAACCTTAAATAACTGGTTTGTCGTGTACATCTAAGTGGTTAGCTACGTTCATAACTCTGACACCTATATTAAATCAGTGTCTGTCAATTATTCCAACTTATCAAGGTGGTTAGTCGTGTACATATAAGTGATTAGCTACGTTCATAATTCCGACACCCATATTAAATCAGTACGTGTCAATTATTCCAATCTTATCAAGGTAGTTAGTCGTGTACATATAAGTGGTTAGCTACGTTCAAAATAACACCAACGTCACTAATCACTTAGATATATCTGACTAACCACTTAGATGAAATTGACAAAATTGATAAAATTGAGTAAATTACCTTTCTATATACAACAAAAACAAACACATTCTCTCTCTTTCGCTGGTAGGCTCATGTGACACGTAGAAGTATCAAATGGGAGTTAGGTGAAGAGTAGTATCAAAGTATCATTTTTCTATATAATATATATATAAAGATAAAGATACAACTCAGTTTATAGTAGATTCTATTGACTTCGAATTAAATTTTTAAAGAAGTTGGTCAATGCATTAAATAATTAAGATTTAATGTTGACCATCAACTTTTCAGTTCGGAAGGCCAAAAAATAATAGGGATAAAAGATCAATCAAATCTACATAAAAGTTTTATTATATTTGTCTTATTTATTATGTTTTCAATATGCAACTTGAAACATAAGGTTCAAAACCAAAAAACTTAAGAGAGGTCCAAGAGAGTATACTAGAAGAAAAACTTGAATATTTGAATAAAAATGACACGTGGACACATGTGAATCAACCTAAAAATAGTTTGATACAAATAGGTATTTAAGAATAAGAAGATACAAGATAAAAATGGTGGCAAAAGATTTTAAGTGGGGGGAATTGATTATAATAAGATTTTCTTTACTTGTGATAAAATATTATTTAATAATAATTTTGATGTTAATTGGTAATAATTATAATTTGAAGGTAAAACAATTGAATGTCAAAACATCGTTCTTATATGGATATCAGAAGGACACGGTCTATGTACAACAACACGAAGATTTTTTGAAGTTTAAGAAAGAGTTAATTTTATTTTATTTTTTTGGAAAAAACTACTGTAGGACTTTAAAGATGGTTCATACACAAGAGATATGATGATCTCTTAAGAAAGACAAGTTTCTTAGATGCAATTATGATAATTTTAAAAAAGAAACGATAAATATACGGTAAATCATATTTTTGTTAAATAAGATTATTATCAATGATTTTTTTTACTATTTAATAAAATTAAATATACAAAATATAAACTTGATAATAATGTGAAATAATTCTCTATCCATTGAGTTTATACATACACTCATTTTAAAGGAAAAAGAAAAAAATAATAATAAACAGATGAAGAATGATGGAGGCTTAGTAAAAATAAAGAAGAAAGGAACAAAGTAAAGTTAAAGGAAAAAAAGTAAGAAAAACAAATAAGACTTAATCATTAATTTAAAAAATTAAAGATGTGATGATATAAAATTTAGGTTAAATAGTCTTTTCAATTCCATTATAATAATGATATTTTAAATTTTGTCCTCCTAGTTTGAATAATCTTAATTTGATTTATTTATTTTTAAAAAGAAAACAACCAATATAATTTTTTTTCATCAAATTCATATACAATGATAATGTAATTATATAGATATATATATATATATATATATA
>Ga0099824_1003884_pt1 | contig 21672 bp, 12 predicted proteins | sample SiratrowhiteBW_FD_76837 | JGI IMG/M metagenome (GOLD analysis project Ga0099824, IMG submission 76837) | Root nodule microbial communities of legume samples collected from California, USA - Siratro white BW | ecosystem: Host-associated > Plants > Roots > Nodule | place: USA: California... | reverse complement strand
TATATATATATATATATATATATATATATATATATATATATATATATATATCATTTTCATACTTGTTTTATTATCTATTTTATTTTTATTTTAAATTATTAAAACATCTTTAATTTATTAAATAACCTAAAAAATTTATATTAATTTTTTGTTATCAGTTTCTTAACTTGTACTTATTTTTAATCATACATTTAATCATTTTTAATCTTTACTATAATTATTTAACTTTTATTTAATTATTATTTGATATTCTTATTTAATATTTATATAATTATATATATACATATATATATATATATATATATATATTTATATTGAACACTTAAAGAAAAGAAAATGTATTTTTATAATATTATTTTTTTAAAAAAATTATTCAATTAATATAATGATAAGATAAGTAACCCTTTTCTAATAATGAAGAGATAAAAAAATACATTTTCGTAGAATGGAAATAAATTTTTACTTCAAACATGAAAATGATACTTAGACCCACACCCATCTCATTCGCATTTTATTCTTTTTATGCTTATTTTAAATTATTAATTGTTTATTAATTAGTTAATGAAATTAAAAATGTAAACCAAAATTAATATTACTATTAATAATTAAATGAAAATTATAATTGTTAAATGGTTTAAAGTATCTTTAGTAATATTCATGTAAAACTATATTACTATTATTATAAGAAAAGTTAATATACATAATATTTTTAAGTCATTAAATAATTATAATTACTCAAGGATTTTAATAACTTTCCACACGTCTAAATTAAATTGATCTTCTTTTATATTCCAAATTTAAATTTATTCTCTTTCTACTGTATTATAACTTTTATTGTAAATTTTCATATATGATATCTTTTTTAAAAGCATTGATAAAAAACATGTTTATTTCATCTATTGAGTATATACAAACTTATCATTTCACACATACATTAATTAGTCATGAATAAGAAAAATGAACAACCCTATTTTACAATTCTAACACATTTTTATAATATTTTTAGAATTTATCACACTATTTAGTTTTTATATTTTTATAGTAAAAAGGTTAAAAACAATCGCGTTACAAATCCGAATCAACTGTAGATGTAATGATTGTTTTATGCTTTGGTTGACACTTTATCACCCACTTTGTCTCGAACAGTCCAGGTACAAGCATTGTCGACACAGAACTGGAAGGTTCTACTTCCAACTACAATACAAATATTAACCCTACTTTTGACATCTGCAAACCAACAAAATGTAATGAAAAACAAATGGCAACATTGAGCTTAACAACAAAGGAAAAATAGTTAAAATCTTTGCAAAAGTTAAAAGAAAGACCTGTATTTTATTATTTATTATCAGAGTAGACATGCCAAATTAAGTTTGGAATAGAGACTCTTGTGTGTAGTGTATGTAATTGTGTATTGGTTTGATTAGTTTATGTATAACAAATATACAATTTTAGTTACTCAATTTGATATAGTTATATTTTTAGTTTTTTTATAAATTGTACTTTAAAATAAGATATTTATCTTTTTAATTTGTAGATTCTTACTAAGTTTTTAATGCTGACAAGAAAATGACTAGAGGTGGAGTGTGAAAAACATGTTACCTGCTAGATTGTGGTAGCACAAAGTGCGTAGATATTTTATTTTAAAATAAAATGGGTTAGGTGAATATTGAGGTGTACAAGTTATATTCTCTTAACTAGATTTAACAGAGAAAGAAAAAAAAAATCCATATAACTTTTTAGAGACTTAAAAGCAATTGTATTCTTTTGCATTTTTGTTACATAAATTTATAAATTATTCAATTTTATTTATATAATTATGTAAAAAGCTCATTATATATAAATTATTAATGCTTATTATTGTTACTCTTCTATTTGCAAGGTAGATATTTCAAAATAAAGATACTTCATAAATATATTTATAATAGACTGTACAATTCAACAGATAGAAATAAATTACTTTTTTCGTTAAATCATATATTAAAATACAATCTTGTTATTCAAGAATTAAAATAACCAATACTTCTTGGAAATAAAATGATCTTTACAAAATTTATTATGAAATTTTAATTTATCTGCTACAAATTTTACTAAATTTTCTTACAATTTTACTTTAATAAAAAAAAAGTCGTATAAAACTCACTTGAATTAATATTTTAATTAATTATGAATGTTTATAAAATAAAAAGAATATATATTAATAATAAAATATTTCAATAAACCTTTTTCAAACTCAAATCTTAAACTTATAACCTTATAATAAAAATAATTAATAATAATTAACACAATAAGAGATCTTGAACGTACAAAGATTACTTGTAGTGAAAGTGGCAAACTATTGTCTACTAAATCAGAACTCGACGTCATAAATCCATGTTTCTACCTCCATCATGACCACCAGATTGTAATACCATTCTATTCTTCACTGACAAGGAAGAAAATTTTGGCTTCATTCAGTACCAACGAGTCAAAATGTTTGAGCTCGATACATTGGCCGAAAAAATAAAATGACAAAAATTCAGAAGCAACAAATACATGCTGCTTCAGCCAAAAAGACGTTTGCTACGCAGCCAAAAAGTAAAATAATACTATTATACTAACAATAAAGGAAAAATTATTATACACTATTTTGCATTTCCCCCTCCGGATTAATTAAGAAAAACATCCAAGCCTATCAGTGAACGTGAATGCTATTAAATTAATCTAACTAAGACTCTAAAGAGCAGTTATACTATCATATGCCTCAATGATCGGACAGGAGATTTAGTAAGTCTTCTTTCGCAACATTGGCTTCTTCACGTCTTTTCTTGAAGCCGCATTGACTCCTGGTGTGGGTATGTCTACTGTGGCTTGATACAAATCCTTCAATCTTCATATAGTGATAGGGGAAGGAGATCAATAAGGATACATGACCATAGAAATTCAAAACTAGTTGTAGTTAAGGTGAAAAGGGACGAATATCAATCTTACCTTGGCATGCTAATAAATAGTGAAACAACTAGGAATCCAACTATAAGAGGGAATACTGGTGCAGGAGTCAAATCCTGCATTGTATAAGAAATAAAAATTAAAAATATGTGCCGCACCATAGCAACATAAGAAAACAGAAAACAGAAAGCAAAAGCAGGCAAAAATAGAAAGAGTGGAGACAAGAAAAAACCTGCTTCAGTTGATCTTCAATCCTGTATGTCAGCGGGCCCACATGGATTTGAACATTTTTTTCCAAGTCAACCTCAATGATATCAGATTCAAACTTAAGCGAGCCTTGTGGGAGACCAGATTGAAGCTGTAGAAGGTGTCTTCCCTTTGATAAGCCCTTCACTTGGAAAAAGTTTGAAATTGGCAGGGGGAAGACTGACTCTATCTTGTTAAGGTCACTGGCAGACCTAATTTCTACCATCAGATGTTTACGTAGTTCATCTGTACCATTTCCTTCAACGTGGCAACTTATAATTGTCATTTCTGGCTCCTCGAAAACTATAAAATCCAAACCCTTTATATCTTCAGTTCCAACCTGGGAACATCAACCAACAAGCTTACTATAGGATCAGAACAATGACAACATTTAAAACCGATAGTTACCGGAAACTAACCTTCACAGCAATTGAATCCGGAGATGCACGTTCTATATTAGAACTGCCCACAGTATCCCTTCTAGCCACCTTGACAACATAGACAGTATCAGGCTGTAGTCCTCTCAGACGATAATTTCCATAGGAATCTGTCACTGTTTCCTCAAAATAGCCTTTTGACTCTGACCGGGCTTCAACTGAAACTTCTCCTTTGGGTTGTCCAGACAACAGAGTGACAACACCAGTAGCACTGTAAGAGTTTATTAATTTCAGCATCTTCCAGAGTAAATTATGCCCAAGCAGAAAGTGCAAACACAGGAAAAGATAGAGAAGTCTACGGGGTGTACAGCAATTGAATATGATTACTTGGTAATAAAATATATTAAAAAAAAAAGTAACACGTCGATTCACAATTTGCTCTGCAGTTTGCCTGTCCGTGATTACGCTGATACTAGTTTTATAATGTCTGTCCTATTCACCAGCATAATTTATCTGTTTAGGTGCTTTCACATAAGGAAACTTGCATGTTTCATCACCTTGCATTGATTTGCATCTCAATTCTGATGCAATGTCGTGTAGTGCCTAACACTAAAATCATACACACTTGATAGATAACATTCAATCTACATTACACTTAAGTCGTGCATACTTGAATACATCTTTTAAATAAACTACCAATTCAAATGGAATTGAAGAAACAATTCAGCATTTAAGAGAAAAAAGAATTTAATGTGCTTGCTACTTGAGGTATGTGCAAAATTTGGATTATTTAAAATAGGTGCAGTGGGACTGGCCTGAGATGCAAGTTCAAAGAACATATTATGTGTAACTACTAAAAATATAATTTCATGGAGATGTGTTGAGTTGCGCTCCTACTTTCACCCAAATTCCAATATCAACAGACCTATACCAGATGAGTGGCCATCCCAGGGCTTTAGAATAAAGTTCCCCACCTAAACCAGTAGTGGCCCCTCCCACAGATCTTAAATGAGAGGATGTCCTTGTTTTAAACAGTCTACAGTCCATTTATATATGTCTCAAAACTAGTCTAGTGTCTCAGTATAACTAATTACTGCAAAAATATCATATCAATAGAGAAATAGCAAATGAGAACAGATACATAAATCAGGAAAAGATATAAAAGCAAGACAATACTTGAACCTGAGTTAGACATCTTTTCTAATCCAAGGGAAAGACATTCAAAGATAGTGTTGGACAGTTGGTTTCAAATTTTCAATGATTTTAAAGAAAATATTGGAACCAGTATTCAAATAAAGCTAGAATTACTTATCGTTGCATTAAATGAAAGAAAGGGGGCAACTAAGGTGAAATAACAAAGTGAAACCTGTAGGCTACACGCGTGGCCTGGAAAATAACTTCTCTGAACTCCCCTGCTCCAAGTTCTATCGCCTGTGCTGGAGGTGAGAAAGCATACTCCTAGAAAACATAACAAGAATATACACCGAATAAGGAAGTTGCCAAAGATGTAGCTTTCCGCAATGACAAGCATAATTTTAATCATCAACTTCTAAATATTCCTGATATTTACAAACTTTGCAACTTCTTATTCTTAATTGTGTTGAATAGCACACAAGCAGAAAATTACTAGCATAACAAGGTGACCAATTCAATCTGAAAAAAAAAAAAAAAACGTGAAGATTCTAGATAAGCAAACAAAATGATCAAACTTAACAATGAAATGTGACAGTTGTCATTTTCTTTTTCATGTATTTCTTTTTGTCAATCACAAGTGGCCTTTCACACCTCTGGGTGTAAAGAATATATGACGCACAGATACAATGGATATCGGATATCATACAAGCCTAGTATGGTGATATAGGAAGCAATACATCCCGGGTATAAATTCAGATTTGTATAAAAATTCATAAAGCATATACCAAACATATAACTATCCTTCAAATCCAAATTAAAAACATGCTTCTTCGATATTAGAAAAAAAAAAATTATAAAGTGTTACCTATAAAAAGGAACAGTACCAATCTAATTCCCTTCAGCAATATCCTTAAAGAGGATAGGCTCCATTTCTATTTCAATACGAGAAAAGGTTCCACAGCTTTTTTTTAAACGCTTTGATACTTCACAAATACATATTAATGAAGTATTGGTATATGGATACACAAAGAAAACGCAATCATTTGTAAGGGATATTTTGGATTCATAATCAAATCAAGTATATCGTTAACTGCAAGTGCAGCAACATGTGAACTAGAGCTGATTGATAAAAGGTTGCATGTGAAGGACATGACAAATAGTAGAATACAACATCATAACAATTATGTCCAGTACTCCAGTTACAGTATATTACCTTCAAAACAGGACGCAAATAGAACATTCCAGGAAACAAATTATCAAACTGGAATGTCCCTCCAGTCCCTGATACTGAGTTGTTTCTATAACCATTGTCACCACTCAAAGATAACAGAACAGAAGGAATGGGCTCTTCAGCATTATCTTTGTGATGTATGTGTACTAAAATTTGACTAAGCTTCTGACAAGTAAAGGAATGAGGTGCAACTTGTTTTAAATGATATCCAGGCTGCAAATATAAACAAAAACAATAAATCAAACAATGTAAGAAACCAAGATGGCAATAGAAACATCACAGATAAGTAGAGAAACTGAATCTCTTCTAGTATTTTTTAAAAATAAGACATTAATTTTACTTAATTTGTTCAGAGAAAAGACACTACCTTTGAAGCCTCGACATTGTAACCGATATCATTGTACAAAGGTCCTGCCACATAGGAACCATCGGTACCAGTGGTTGTTTCAAGAACTAGTTCACCACTTTTAAGCGAAGTAATGCTGCTGGCTCCAGCAGCAAAAACTCTGATATGGACACCAGAAAGAGGAGGTGACACTGATCCTTCAATGTATGCACCCACTTGACAAGAAAATATAGGAATATAAGCTTGACAATTATCATCTGTCACTGTTACCTACGGAAAAGGATTTTGCAAATAAAACTCAGTTAGTCAGATAAAAATATCAGTAGACAAACTAATATTTTGATACTTACTTGATGTTCTTTCGGATAAAATAAAAGTTTCTTCTGCCCATCATTCCTATAACCAAAAAAGAACAAATCAATGGTATAAATTGGGTGGATAGTAGTGCTTGAATAAGTTTCATTTCAAAAGCTACAGAGAGGAGGGAAGGATAGGAAGGAAAAATGAAAATGAGTAATTAAAGTATTAAAAAACGCAGAATCACAGAATTGTGTGCATTATATGCACAATACACTAATAAACACCATGAAATCATAAAAAAAGGTAAGTTAATTTAAGTGTTTAACTTTAGAGGAAAACCGGACACATACAATACAATTTTAAGATTTATAACTTCGTTTTCGAGATATTGGATGTAACACCATAATTCAAAATAGCTTTTGAAACAGTTTGAAAGGAATTAGCAGTTAGAATAAAATAGTATCAATCCACTTTACTGTATTATTTTACAAGTTGTACACCGTCAATCCTTTCAGGATATATAGGCAAAGATGAAACGAGATAGTTGCTATTATGTATTCACACCATCGATTTTCTTTCTTGATCGAATCTGCTTCTACAAAAGCCATTAAAACTATAATAGAAATTTAATTGAAATTGTTCGAACAACCAGTAAGATTAAATATAAGTACCTAGAGTCCCAAGGAACAAAGGTAAGTTTTTCTCCTAGATTTCCCCAAACAGAATACTCAAATATAGCAGTATCTGTTTGATCTTTCGCATGGGACTTCAGTGTGGCTATAGCATGATCAATAACACCAGCTCCGTCATGTTTAATATCAACAACTATTTTCTCAGGCAATGCATCAAGTGAGTCTGACTGCACACTTATTTGTCCTTTAAGAAGATACTTTTCTCCAGTAAGGTGGATGGGCTACAAAAAAGGAAAATTATGGAAGAAAATCCTCAAAAGAACCAAATATAATAATACATGAAAAACTGAACAATGTAATCATGGATATCTGAATTCTCCATACCGATTGATTGGATGTATTAATTTTCACCGAGGAACTCCCAAAGAAGATACACGAGTCAGCAAAACTAAATTCATGTACACCAGGATGTTCTACACATATATGCTGGGAACCTTTCTGCAGATAAGACAAAAAGAACATAAATGAATTTTTGTGAAGCTTCAACTTACTAGTACTCTGGGTCCGCTATATTTGTTGTACCTTAATTTTCAAATTCACAATTGACCCATCTGGTTGAGCCAGGTAACCATCAACATTGTGAGTGGAGATAACATTGACCCAGTAGCCTTTTTGAACAAAAAGGATTCCTTCTACGTCCTCAGCACCAACATTTACATCTATGAAGCTTTGTTCCCAACACCAATTATCTTTGAAGGTGACTGACTCAGGGGAACTGTGTTTGACCTAAAACAAATATTATTACAGTGGCCAAAACACACAAATCAGAACTTTCCAGAAAAAACTGACATTGGACCAAAAGTATTAACAAATTAAAAAAAAAAATCCAGAAATAAAACTATAAACAACTAAAGAGATTCTACTAGAAAAACCACAAATAAGATGGGAATGCAAAATTAAAAAAAATAAAAAAAAATCAACCTCAAGCCTGTATTTTCCAGGAATAACATCTGAAAAGTGAAATTCACTACTCTCAGGGGTCAAGCTAATTGTTTTTCTCTCTCCGTTATGTTTCTCAACCTGTCTCACCAGAGTAACAGAAACAAATGGACCGCATTTTTCCTTGCAAGATACAGCACCATGAATATTGACCAGAGCCTACAATCGTAAGGAACATAATCAGAATAGAACAATAAAATCAGTCCCTATATTTGTGCGTAAAAGATCAAAAAGATTCCTAAAGAAAATGAAGAGGAATCAAACAAAAACTCAACAGTATAGAAAATCTATAAATAAATAAATAAATAAAATTCAAGTAAAAAAATGTATTCCATTATGTTGATATTCCATATAACAAATATGGCCAGAATATAACAAAAACTTGGGCCATTCTCTTCTCAAGGGCCACCTGGCTACATGGCTTTCTTGGTATAATATTAAGAAAAAACAGGTTCTACAATCTCCATATTCAAGATGAATGGTTCAGAATATGAAGGGGGTGATGAAATTTCACATCAACATTAGATATTATTAATGATTGAATCCCTTTGGCTTCTTCTACCGCTTACATTTACAGCAGACACTCAGGCACAGTTTTTCCTATAATATGTAATAAATATATGCCTAAGATGACATTTCTTTCTTTGTTGCTTTTTAAAATTATGATTGTTATTGTATAGTACAGCTTTCATAAGGCTGCTTTTTGGGTGTATGTCCTAGCCTAAGGGTTGAGTGTCATGGATTTAACTTTTCGTTATATTGTACTCTTTTTATATATAAAATATATATCAGCGGAGCAAGACACTAGCTGATTGTTTTATCATATCCAAATTCAAGTGCTTCTACTGATTTTACATTTACCGCACACACTTGGACACATGACATCTTTATTTGCAAGAATATAGAGAAAATGCATCAGGCACACAATCTTCATAAAATTCAGGTATCAAAGCAACGATACTCTGTTGCACATCATTGTTCTCTGCAATGTTTATGTTTTAGGATAATACCACATAGCGATAATATTCTGAGTCTTTTTCTGAGTGGTGCTAACAGTGAAATAACTGCCTGACGAAGTTTCCGATAGAATTCCTTTATATTTTCCGATAGCCTAGGTAAGTGCATCAAATCTGAGGCCTATGCAGAAGCAGCAAGTTCTGCCAAGGTTCTACAGAGCAGCATCCCTTTGACTGCTTCTACTTTTTTACATTTATTGCACGAGGCTCACTTTTTCCAATAATGCAGTAAATTAAGACCTTGGATGAGATATCTCACATCAACTATAGATATGATGAATATAAAGTGTATGAAAGCTTAAGCAACACTAACCTCAGGAACTAGATCTTATGATTAGGTTGTGTTTGGATAGAGTTTTAATATACCATGAAATAAAATTAGTTTAATGTCCATCATCTGTAAAACCTAGTGTTTGGATAATTATACAAGAAATTCAATTTTTGAAATATATCTCCTATTTTCTTTGCTTACAAATATTTTACAACCATTACACCACATTCACACACCATACTGCCCTCATTGACAACAACACCATAAACACACATCTAGCCACAAAAGAACATCATTGAGAATCATGTGAAATTTATTGATGTGAAACATACTAATATTGCTTAACAAATCATACAACCATATAAGATTGATCATCTCATGCTTAACTATATCCAAGGTAGTCAGAATGACAAGTTGAACCATAAGATTGTACGCTTCTATGATCTTCTTCACCCTCTCCCAGTTTGATTCACCTCTAGATTGTGTATTCCACGGATCGTGTGGGATCATTAGTGAATATCGAAACTCGCAGTGGCACAACACTTTTCTGTATTTCCTATTTGGCTCTTCATGGGTTAAGTTCACAATGTTGAAGAACCTATATCAACTAGAGATAAGACCAAATTTTGTATATAAATAGGTGCAAACTTCACCTTACAAGTTAGTTTTGTAGAGTTGGGTTGGACTTAAATTTCACGTTCTTAAAATGATATCAAAATCATTCAGAACTTATATTTGTTGGGTCTCATGTCAATCATTATCGGGTTTCCCTCTAGTCGCACACTCGAGATGTTAAGTTCTTGGCAGGAGGAGTTGTGTTGAAAAGCCCACATTTGGAGATAATGCCAAATTATAGTATATAAATAAGTAAATACAAATCTCACCTCACTAGTCAGTTTTATGGGTTTGAGTTAGACTTAAATTTCAATTCCTTAAGAATTATAATCTTCAAACTTTTGGACCCAATACCCCCATTCTTTCTTCTTTCTGCAAGTAATTTTCACCTTTTCCCATTTACTTTAAAACAACTTTACTGCACCCTCTTCTTTTTTTCATTTACCCCCCAAACTAAACCCAAAGCACCTTTGTAACAGCCCCCTGTTGCCACCCATAATAAACCATGCACTTCTCATATAACCCCCTTTTACCATCCAAAATAAACCTATGTTACCCCTCATAGAACTCCCTTTTACCACCCAAAATAAAGCCCTGACAACCCTTGCTACAGTCCCTTTCCCCCCCACAAATTACCTTTGAGCAACCCACAACAATCCTTAATTTCCCTCTTTTCTCAGTTTCAACTGTCCCTTCCAATACCCCTCATATACCTGTCAACACTCCCTTTTGCCTATAGTTTCAACATTACACTCACTCTCATCTTTTTCATAATTTTGTAGGATCTTACAACACTCATTTGCTCCCACTCATTCTTTTCATAATTTTGTAGGATCTTCCAAACCGTGTTACAATCTCTTGATTAATTATACATTTTCTTACATGATCTTGTGTAAGATCTCGATTTTGACTACCATGACTATGTCAATATAGGACTCTAATTTTGATTCCCCCCAATAGAATTCAGCATGATGATGCAGGAAAAAGGAAGAATAAACTAAGAACACAAGATAACCAATAGCTAATATGGGTGAAAAATTACTTGTGAAAATTCAATATTCAACAGGGGACTTTTGACCACAACATCAATATAAGATGGAGCAAACATGAGTCCAGCAGCATTCTCAGGAGTTGCAGGAATTGCTGACAACCGATATTCACCAGGAAGAACCTAGACGTAAAGCAAATAATTTGTATATCAGTACTGAGAAATGAACAATATAATTTCAGCAGATACTCTACAAACATCATTAAAGAAAAAAAAAATTATTTTAACAATAATTCAAGACAAGATTTGGACAGTAGCTATGAATCATCTTCAAACACAAGTTCTCCTATGAACTGCAGATGCTGAAAATTGGCCCTTTTTTGACATTTCAACAAAAATATTTAATATAAAATACCGCAAATCTAAATCAAATCCCTTACTAACACTCTAGCCATCCAAACAAAAGACTACCTTAGAAAAATTATGCCATAAGCTTTGAAGCTGCAACAATGAATTTCTATTTTTTGCTAGTGTATGGTTAATGCTTTTGGGATCCCAAATTCAGTTCATAAAACTAGCATCACCAAACATAAAAGTATGTCACAAATTAAATAGCTTAAAGGTTAGAACTTTCCTCCTAATGCTTGCAACCAACAGAAAAAAAAAGTACAATAAAATTAGATAGATTTGATGGTAACATGCTGCTTATTAAATAAGCTAACACTCCCAGAGCATAAGGTTGAATCTGTTATTTAAAATCCAACCTCTTTCTCTTTCTGCTAAGCTACTTGTATCCACTTTATATTAAGAGATACTGTCAACACTACAGAAAGGACAAAAACTTATTGATTTATTCTCACCAAGCTAACATACCTCAAAGCAGAATTTTCCATTTTCATCTGTTTGCTTCTTTTGTGGTTTCACATTATCAGGTCCATGAGTCAAAGCTACCTAGTACAATTATCAAAAGATCAACTTTACTTTAACATGAAAATGTTACTAAAAATAAATTACGTGTAGAGAATATGCAGACCTTTGCTTTCAAACCACCATTAGCCATCCTAACCAAACCACAAAGATTGTATGAAATGGCATTGATGTCTTCTATTGAAGCCATATTTGGCAATACCTGAGAAAGTAAACAGACTTTGTAACAAGAGCCACACGGCAGCATTTTTACACCATCTAAGAATTTCATCATCCTACTAAGAGAGCAGTATAATAAACTCAATTCCACTAGAATTGTTATGATATGTTTTACCATATAATTCTCCAAATTCTTGAATTTGTAATGCTCCTTTTGGGCCTCTATGGTATAGTGCTTGGATGTAACCTAATAAATATAACATAGAAAAGAAAGTGTAAAACAAAATGTCAATGTAAATGTAGAAGAAAAAACAATCAATTTAAAGATATTATCAGAACAATCTAAAATGAGATAAAAAAAATGGAAAAAGTACGCTGGCCTAGGCTCTAATTGATATCCACAGTCCAGGGAGATTGAAAAAACTTACTCAGATTGATAGAAAAAACAAACTCATACAAATAAACAAGAAAAGCGACAAGAGAAACATTACTAAGTCAAAAGTTAACAAAAATTCAAGACCAAAAGATTCAGAAACTTGTGTCCTAAACTAAAACAAAATAAAATATCTTTCCATTTAACGAGCTTACACAAGCACATTTACCCGTATTAATACCAATACCTGATCAAGTTTGTAATACCCTTGATTATCAGTAATTGATCTTTCATGACCATCAACTATGATTTTGACGCCCCCCACTCCCATGCCATTTCCATCAACTACACGGCCTCCAACAGAAAATCCAGTTACCTGATAGAATTAACATTGATAGCACATACTTGAGAGCAAAATACCATACGCATAACCCAATAATAGATTGATATCAGTAAAATTACAATGCAAGTGTTATGACCGAACCAATTTTTTTTTTCAACGTACGAAATGTGAAATATTTATAACTTTTCAAAACAGTCATATCTATATTTGGTACCTAGATATTTTGCAATTCCAGTTTTAATTTCCAATTTCTTTTGGAATTTTTCATGTATATTTTCAGCAGTAGTATTTACTTCTAAATTTTAATAAATTAAGTGATAACCAGAAATATAAGCTATCCTTGGTTAGTTTGATGCCAAATTATCAAAAAAAATGAAGGTCGTTCTTAAAGTGGAATCTTATCTGAAATTAGAAAAAAAAAAGGATATGCACTAGATGAATATGCAATAGAGCTTAGCTAGCATGCCTCTGATAGCATGCAAAAGAGCTTAGCTAGCATGCAAAAGAGCAGTTACTTTTTAATAGATTTTTCGGAAATACTCAAACATAATCCACCATTTACATTTCATTTAATGAAAATTTCACTAGGCCTGCAGTCCTGAACTCAATTGTAATACATAATTCGATTTTTTTTATTTACCCCACATCGATAGCACTAGTATTTTTATGCATGCCATAGCAAACAAAAAGTGATGATGGTTCGTGTATGAAACATTTTATCCATATAGGCTACCTGAAATTTTTGAGGCACCGTTACATGCTGATGCTTGACATTAACTGAGACGCTGGGTGGTGAAACATCAAATACTGTATTTTCTCCCTTATAGTAGGGAACAAGTTCATAACTCCCTGTATGTCGATAAAAAAAAAAAGTGCAAGCACTAAATTAAGCAAAATAGGTTCTAGCAGTATGCAATAGCAATTTTCAAGAACAGCAAGATGATAATTATTCAATACCTAACAACTGTAGAGTAAGTACAAGAAATGTTTTGAACTGAAATTTAATATGATCCATAACCAGAAGACTAATTGCCGTATGTATGTTAAGGGTGAAGTTCCAGGAATTTTGAAAACACAGTTGCATACATATAATTGCAAGTAGTCAGTGCTTGTTTAAAAATTAAATGCACAAACTACAAACAAGATGACAAAAACACTGGGAAAGAATGTTCCTTTTCATCAATGTATAGGCACAGAAATTCAACACTCGCTATCAGACACATTAATAACATGTTTCAGAAGCTCCTTATAGGGCTCAACTTCAGCTAAACCACACTTTGTTTGACACATCAAGAGGGGGTATATGACAGAATAAGAACTCAAATAAGTAATTACCACAAGGTATTGAATTGAATGTGAACTTTCCATCAGCATCTGATGCAGCATGACAGAGAGCTATTTCTTGTCGTGGGCCAGTAGCAGAGCCTTGCAAACATTCCACCTCAGAAACATCATCTGAATATAAGAAAACATGGACTCCTACAATCGGATTTCCCTGGAAAAAAGGAAGAACCAAAATGGAAGGCAAAAATACATGAAAAAGGTTCAATTAAACTGTCAAGTTATAAGCCACATTAAACTATTTTAGAAGTTTAAACTGATTGAGAAAATAAACATCCTTCAACACTCATAAAAATGTGAATAGATGAAAGCAATGCAAACAAGAATTTACTTTTAGTTCTATGTGACGACATAATCACAAGTGTGAGAAGGCTTTGTTGTTGTATGTCATCGAACTATATAGATCTTTCACTAGATTATTACATAATAATTTTTCAAAGAAAATGATATGGCAGTTACAAAAGGAAAGTGAAATTTAGAAAATGATTTGTCCCTTCAACAAACATTACCTGAGCAACAACAAATCCACTGATACTATATCCAGGGACAAAGAAAACATCATCAACTACCCCGTTTCCAAAGCCCAATTCAATCTGCAAGAAACACAATATTAGAAAAATAGTAAGCACAATATGGAAGTTCATTAAATGTATCATGACAATAAAATGTGACGCCCATGAAATGGGCATGAACACAAGAAAAATGCTGAATGCAAGCACAATATCCAACCTGTGTTGAACCTTTAACTTTAACTTCCATATCAGGATTTGAAGCACGTAGTTCATATTTTCCTGCAATCACATCAAGAGTGTTGCCCAACTTGGAGATGAAGAATAGAAAATAATAAAACAATAGCAATAATAATTGATTTTGAACAAAACAATAGCAATAATAATTGATTTTGAATAAAACAATAGCAATAATAATTGAAGAATAGAAAATAATAACTCTCTATTCAGACAGTATTATTACTTGAGAGAAGACAGAAACCGATATTTTATTCTCCTCTCCGCCCCCTCCCCTTACATACCACACAAGACACCAAGAATTGGTCTAATATTGCAAGGAGAGTTACCTATCTTTTATTATATTGATTTCATTTATTCCGGTACCATATCTTTACTATTAGAGGATATCAAATTTGCTTCATTTATTGTATTGATTTCATTTTCTCAACACAAATAAAGCATGTGTTGTATCAGAAGTACACAGTTTTAGCTAAAAGTCTCTCTTTCCTATAGTTTAACATGAGTCTTTGAGGGCACCCCGATTCAATTTTTGTGATCCAAGCTTGGTACATACAACTTGTAGGCTCGAGCTTGAGGGAGGGTGTTAGAAAATAATATGATATATGTTGTCTAGCCTCTAGAATCTAACTCTATTTGTATCTACTTTGTACTTCAGGAAATAGGTGTACTCATTGTAACTTCTTTTCATCTTCTTCTTTATAACATCTTTTATATATACACACACTTGCCAGTGAGTGAACATACACACTGAAGATTTTATCTAAATTATCCTTGAGTTTCAATTGTATCTGAAGGTTGAGATGACCTTAGTTAATTCCCAAACCAATGCTCTGGGGACAGTTTTCAACCTGTAACAGAATTTCCAAAAGCTTCATATCCAAATGGGACCTCCACATAGATTTCCTCCTCAAGCTCCTCTAGAAAGAAAGCATTCTTCATCTCAAATTGTTGAAGTTCTCAGCTATAATTTGCAGCAATTATCCCATAGGTTTGAGTGAAACCTTTAGTTACTAACCTCAACTTGTATATCTCAATCCATCCATCTACCTTAGATTTTATTGTATATACAACCAATTGGCTAATAGCAAACAAACCAACACCCATGTTGTTATTCTCCACTGCCTCCATTTATGTATTCATGGTCTGCTTCCAATTTTAACCAAATAATGCCTCACAAACATTAGTGAGAATTGAGATGGAGTTCAAGCTTAAAGGGTTTGAGAAAATTTGTGAAGTGTTTTTAGTACACTTTTTATAGTTCCTTTTCTAAAGCCAACTGAATGATAAAAGCTGTTAATCAAGTTCTGGGGTCTATTTCATTTGGGGAAGTTGAGGGATTATCCAATAAAATTGGAAAATCAAAGTTTGTTTGACTTAAGGAGTTGGATTGCTCGAGTGAGTGCTGATCTAGTAATCACCATTGATTTTTTGTGTAAAACGGATCCTTTTCAAACCATGTATTGTTTTCAAGTCTAGCTGGAGCATTCTTAGATTCATTTTGAGCCAAAGCTTCTTGTTCAGGTTCCTTTTTAAGGTCATGAGAAGTTAATTCAAGAGTTGGAAAAGGAGAAGTTTTCCAAAATGAATCTCCCTATCTTCCATAAGATTGTCCCCCTCAAGGTAAGGTCGAGTGAAATGATTTTGTTCCTCGTCGAAGGTGACATCCAAGGACACAATTTCTCGTATGGAGAATGGCAACACTTATACCCATTTTGAGAAGAGGAGTATACGATAAACACACGCTTTAAAGCTATAGGATCATGTTAGCCCATCTTGATCAAGGACAAACAAGACACCCAAAAGAGATCTTTCATGGAAATTTCTTAGTAGTAGACAAATTAGGATAGAGAGCAGAAAGTAAATCACAGGACTCTTAAATCTCAAGATTCTATAGGGTAGTCAATTGATAAGATATGTTGTTGAGAAAATAGTGCAGTCACGTCTGATTTAGGGGAACAAAATATCCCCTCATTATTAGTATGTCTTGTAATAAGCCTATACAAATCAAACTCTGGTGTATAATAACACACAAATTCAACAGCTTTGTGCCTCTCCTTTTTCTCTTTTGACACAACAAAAACATCATTACTTCCATACACACAATATCTAAGCTACTTGGAAAAGTAATAATCATTAAATGCTCCCTTTCCAACCCACTCATTTCAAAGTGCAGAAAGAGATATTTTTTATACATTAAACCTAATTACCCAACTAAACTTTCATTCCACTTTTTTTGTCCAAAACAATTCTGAGCACATAATATTAATTAGACAATCTCATTCACCCCCAGTTCATCTGGTTCATCCTCAAGTACTTCTCAACCAATTGCGTTTACCTCCAGTAAAATCATACTTTTGTGTGAAAATTTCAAATTAATTTCGCCTATCTGTAAACCATATATATTTTTACACACAACATATCTTCATGTCACGTAAATATTAATCCTATATAAATCTTGGACAACTTCTTATATGTAGTAATAATTCCACTAGTACAAGGCTCCCTACATAATAAAAGAATTGAAAGCCAATAACTTTCCAACCAAAGTAAACAACTAAGCACAGACTCCCCTACCTGGAATGATGTTTGTAAACAAGTAACTCCCTGATGATAAAGTTAAGACGGAAGAGACAAGATCCCCAGAAAGGGACAATAATTCAACTTTTACATTTGATGGGCCTCCATTTTTAATTGAACAGCTTTCTCCCCCTACAGCTCCCACAACTCTACCAGATATAGTGAACCTAAAACATACAAAACTTAGTAGGTAATTTCAAATTTAAAGCATAAGCAAGCATGGCATGCACAGGACATACAACAATAACAATAGCCTTATTCAACAAGAAATTTTTTACATGGATTACATGACATCATTGGGTACAGTTAAAAACTACATCCTCAAGGATATTATTCACCCTGACATTTCAAAACCCATGTGAAGTTAAAAAATCAGAATAATAGCCTACCCTGTGAAACGAAAGTTTATATCTTCATTGACATTGCAACCATTATTGTCAACAACCACTGGAACCTGTAGGACAAGAGGGGCGGAAACAAGTGAGTGTCAGAATCATAAAAATAATCAGACATTACATCAAGATTGAGAAAGAGAGGCGTGCATGCAGATTATAACTGATAAATAACTAACCTTTTCTGGATCCCATGTCCATCCTGGAGGTCCATTAATTTTAATTACAAAGGAACCCTGTGATGAAAATAATTGCATTGAGAAGAACTGAATGATGAACATGCCTCTGGCATTGATATACCATTCTGCATTTATGCTGACAAAAGTTGCCCAAACAAACTTAAATGTGTACAAATTCTAGTAAATTTCACCTTGTCATATACTGGAATAAAATAGTATCCATTTGGAGCGCATTGTGTTCTATCCTTTACCAGTCCATCCACAGTTTGAAGCTCAACCTACAACAAATGGATCAATTAAATGTTGTTGGATGCAAGTTGAAATGAATACTTGGATGAGCAACACCACATCCTTTTCCCAATAATAGTATATAGCAAAAAGGACGAGATAGGACTTTTTCATGAATGTCTTGTTTTACTGTAACAAGCCACTGAAGCCAGTAACATCATTACAGCTATCGTGCAAAATAATTTGTTAAAATAAAAAGGAACCAAGGGTATAGTAAAGGGGGAATTTGAAAGAATTTATGGGGAGCTTACTGGAGTTTATGAAAATAGCATATGACTCTCATACACTCTTTTATCTCTTTTTAGCTTATTCCAATAATATTCTCAGTCAAATCTAAGACACAAGCCCTCGTGTAATAAAAGCTAATTAAATAACACTGTGGCCCAGTCTAAAATAAACTTCTGCATAAAAGCCTAGTCAAATCTATGGCATAAGCCCTCGTGTACTAAAAGCTCAGCGAAGAGGTACTTAGGTCTTGTATGAATAAACATCTAAGCAAACGCTCATACTAGAAGAAAAATGAAAAAGTAAAATAAATTGAATTTTTCCCACGAGTTAAAATCAATTTGTGCACCAACTTTCATAAAAGCAACCTCACCCAACTTTTCCAAAAGCGGAAGTAAAAATTTACCTATTTTTATCTCCTATAAGTACTTAGAATAAGACAAATCTTTTTGATATTTGGCTATATTGATAATAATTTCACAAACTCTTTGAATCTCCAATATGGTCTAAACATTCCTGTTTTGTGATCTCCTCTTTCTTAACTTGTTATGCAGTCTTGACATCTTCCTTGTTACACAGACTTCTCCCACTGATGTGTCCAACGTGTAGTAATCTCCTTTAGCCACTAATGCATAAATACCAATGATGATGTCCTTAACTTTTTTTCATGATTCCAATCCTTGCTAAACTCTAGGAGAGTACTCCCTATGTAGTGTTTAGCAAGGTTTAGAACAAATTCTGTAGGGCACTAAAATTTGATAGAATATATATGGTCATCGTGGCAAAAAGGATTATTTTGAAAATGGTATCCAACTTCCGGTCTTTATGCAAGGCTCGCTGAAGAAGATGACCACCTCAAACACCATCTTTGGGAGAAGTTTGCATAACAAGGGAATGTCAATCTATATCTCAAGTTCAAGAAGATGAGACAGCAAAATATAGCCAAATATAGCTGTGGATATTACAAGAAGTTTATGCAAGCGCTATCAATATACCCAATATCATGACGTTTTCTGATTCTGCTTTCTATGGTTGTATATTGTAAGAATAGCTTATTATTAATATAATTTTTTTTTTCAATTTTGCAGTGGATATTACCGATGGGACAACATAAATTTGCTGCTAAGATAGTTGAACCTGGAAAAAAGTGGTAGAAGAGAAAGGAATTGGATGTTGAATAAGGCATGAAAGGAATTTCTTTCTATAAAAGTTCGAGTTCCTCCCACTTTTCAAACATTTTGTAAAGGAAAACTACTCGTTTCATAAGAGTCAGGCAGATTACACGCACTTACCGTGACATCTGAATAGTCCAACTTGGTATCAGTTTGTTTTCTCGACTTTACCAACGATGAGCTCGCCTGCGATAACCCGACTTTGTAAGCAATAATAAACATCAAGCGAATATTACAAAAAAAACGAAAAAAAAATAAACATCTCACTAAAATAAACAAGCGAATTCATCAGAAATAGGTATGAAAAAAAAAACAGAAATCACAAACGAATAGTGTGTTAAAGCACAAATTTCAGATCCATGCATTTATTTTCCCAATCCAAATGACTGAAAATCAATATCGCAGTTTCTGAGCATCAATAGTAATACTAATCACGACGAAATCGGCGTTTCAATTCTTCACTGCGTTTTTCAGTGCAAAGGCTGATATGAATGCACATTACTTTACCTCGACAAAACCACCGCAGCCATAGATGGAATCAGCCGAAGCAGCTGAAATCCAACAAGTTGCAATGAATAGTAAGCATAGAAAAGCATCTCCGATCGTCATTTGGATCTGATGCTCGGCGATGAATTCAACCTAAGGTGGAGGAACAGATCTGAAGAATCATACGAATATTTATATTTCTTTATTTAATGGAGGCACAGCCACTTCACTCCCAGGTCTAAGAGGGTTTATGGGATCTAGAAGAAAACAAAAACAGAAAGGATCACGTAAAAAACTTTATACCATTTTTTTAATTAACTTTTGAGAAAATAAATATTTTTTTCAAGAATTATCTCTTATGTTTAAAATAATAATTCCGTGAACTCATTTTTAGTACTATTTTAAATTTTGAATCTATATTGAAATATTTTGTCTTTTCTTTTCAAAAAAACATGTAAATATTGTGAGGTTTTTTTAATATACCTAGTAATTTGAAAAAAATAATTCTTTAAAATGCAAATAAAATGCACTCACTTATCTGTTGTTTAGTGAATAATTATTTACCATGTTCTGTGATGGTTTGAAATATACATTAAAAAGAAGAGTAAAATTCCCTTGTAGATGTTTAAAAACACTTTTTTCATCTTTTTATTTTAAAATATACGCTCTTATTTATTTAAATATGGATGTGTTAGATGTATTTTTAAGCATTTTAAAAATAAATATGACAGAATGATCACTTAATTACTAAAGCATTCATGACATAAAATTAAAGACTATGATATTTTAGGTGATCATATTATTGAAAATAATATTGATCATAATTAACGAAAACAAATCGCTACTATTTATATTAAGCAGAGTAATGATGACTATTGATAATTAATCTTTAAATCAAAAAGTTTATATATGTTAGTTTCTTTTTTATTTGTGAGATTCGAATATCTTCTTAAAAGAAAATCAAATTCAGTTTCAAACAGATTAATAACAGGTTGGTACTTTATCTATAATATGAAAAATATTTACAAACTATAAAAAAATTACCTGAATCATGAACAAAATTAAAGGCTGTTATGAAAAAAAAAAACACGAGTAAATAAAAAGAAAATGTAAAAGTGATCAATTATTCACTTTAAAAAACAATATCAAACAAGGTGGTAAAATCACTCAATAAAATAAGGAATAAAAGAAACACAGGCTAATGGATAATGAAATTATCTTTATAGACCTATGCACATAGTAACTGAACAATCGCTATTGAAAAAAAAAAAAAAAAAAAAAAAAAAAAAAAAAAAAAAAAAAAAAAAAAAAAAAAAAAAAAAAAAAAAAAAAAAAAAAAAAAAAAAATATAAATTTTTTATTTTTATTTTTTTTAAAAAAT
>Ga0099824_1003883_pt1 | contig 21677 bp, 10 predicted proteins | sample SiratrowhiteBW_FD_76837 | JGI IMG/M metagenome (GOLD analysis project Ga0099824, IMG submission 76837) | Root nodule microbial communities of legume samples collected from California, USA - Siratro white BW | ecosystem: Host-associated > Plants > Roots > Nodule | place: USA: California... | reverse complement strand
TAAACCTTATTTTATGTATATAAATCAATAGTTATGTTTCTTTATATTAAATAAGATTCTTTTTGTTTGTGACAAGAAACTCTAATCTAATGATCTTTAAATAAAATCTCACCCAATTTATTTTGTGGAGTTCGTACATCAAAATTATATTTGTGTATCCGTATACAGCTTCATTTATTATTATTATTTATTGCACCAACTATGTGATTAAGTATCAATTATTTATTGCATAGTACAATCACATGAGATATCTATATGTTGTGGCTTTTAATTTTAAAGATGTTATTGTGATGTATAAAGGGCTTTTATAAGTTTTTCAAAAATAATTACAGAAGATAAAAATATAAGATTGATATATGCAATATGAAAAAAAACTTGATTTATGAGTTAAATTGTAAATATTATTATATTAATTATTAATAACTTATCCTTTATTCATATTATATATATATGGAAAATTGTTGTGATTTTAGAGTATATATAAATACATATTTACGCAAGTTCACAGACTTAAGCTAGAAGAGAGTATGAATATTAATTTTTTTATTTATCCTTTTTGGATGAATGCAAATGTATTTATAATTCTTTTAAAATATTCTCGCGTTTCTCTTTATTATGCACGACTACCAAATTTCTTATATATATATAGAATTTATAAGTAAGTTTATACGTAATTTGGATCTTACAAATTTAGTTTTATATTATTATAATTGATTCTTCAAATTTATCATTTTAATAAATAGATAATACGATATTTGTAATACTTTAAAATATATATTAAATGCAAAGTGGTAATATTTCAAAATATTTATTATACATACATAGATTTATATAAAATATATTCATTCATATAAAAAAAATAAAATAAAAGTATAAGTTCTTTAAGACGTTTAAGTAGTTGCGTCAATATCTGTTTAAATAGTTGCATCAATATCTAATTGTGTCCATAAGGATAAGCTTATGAAAATAAAATGTTGATTATACGAAAGTATGGATAAAAGGAAATAAATAAAATTTACAATTCATGTAGAAACATAAACATACCAAGTTCATATATCAACTACCAAATTTTATTTTCATTCCAATGCCAATATCAACAAATCATATACACCACACATACACCAAGATTTTAACAGATGTTTCCCGGAAGACTCGTATTAAGTTTTGTCAGAGACTAACATTTAATCCAATACTGAAGACTTAGATTACCAACGAATATAAGAGAAAGGATTAGGATAAGTTCAAACATCCAATACTGAATATTTACCATGGTCATGGTGTGTATGATCTCCTTCAACAACTTCTCACCACCTGATATTTTAGTCTACATAACTTAGATCATTAGTAAAGCTTGAAGATATCTATTAAAACATAGGTGCCAATCACAACTCACACGTTATTCCAAATGTATGTATAATCTCATTTAAACTCATTATATTATTCACATGAATACATTTAGAAATTTCACACTCGTTCAATATCAAAAACAACATTTAAATATCAATCTATAAAAAATTAATATCTCTACATTTTCAAATAATATGTAATTATTCAATTTTCATCATTCACTCAATTCACAACATATAATATTCAACAACCTTTTCAACATAAAAAATAAAATAATCAAATAACCTTTTCAACATTTTTACATAAAAAATAATCAAACAATTTTATCAAATAAAATTCCTAAAAAAATTGAAATTTGGGATCACGTTCCCTTCTTCTAACCTATGGTACTATAAAAATATTCAATAGAATTCCAAAAAGTGATATAAATCCAAAATTTAAGGATATAAAGTAAATTATCCAAACATAACTAAATTTCAACATATAATAAAATAAGTTAAGACAATCACTTTTCTCAAATGATCCTTTAAAGATTGATAACCAAAACTTGAAAAAAAAAAAGATAATAAAAGATTTTTTTAGAGTAAATAAAAACTTCCCTATTTAAAAATCTCATCAAATAAAAATGTTTTTTATTTTTCATTTACTGTGAAGTGATCAAATTCTAAAATTATAGAGAAAATTTTTGAAAAAAATAGAGATAAAAAAATACGAGAGAGTAAAAAAAATGTATGGTTGTGTGTGTTTTACGGGGGTTACGAGTGTAATTTCTTCTCAATTATCTCTTTTGACCCATTTCAAAATATATTTTATATTAAATTAAAATTAAACTTATAGAAAAAAATACTTATCATTTATTTATTTATTTTAAATCCAAGTAATTTATTATTTTTGTTTGATAAATCAGTTTTGAAAACATTAAAAATAATAAAATCTAAAATAACAAATAGATATTTTTTCGTTTTTCTTATTATCTTCTTTTTTTACTAAATTTATATTTTTATTATATTTTAATATGCGAAGAAATGAAGTCTAAGAAAAAAATTATAAATGATTGATATGTAAAATAAATAATTTAACTCCGACCTGGTTTAAAAAAATGTTTGTAGAAAGGATATTTTAAGAATAATTAAATGCAATTAGAGTTGAATGTGTAGGTATTTGCGAATGGTAAAACTTAAGGATTATTTAAAATAAAATTAAAGTTAACTATCTCCATTGACAGAAAATTAAAGGATCAACTAGATAAGCTTAAAATTTAGAGTTTTTATTTGTAAAATAAGTAAACTTTTACATGTTAAATACTTTTTTTCCATACTTTATGTATTTAAAAATAAAAAAAATAACAAAATATATTTTTAGAGAATAAAATTAAGAATAAAACAAGACAACATTATGTTCCATAATACTCTGCTCAAAAAACCAAATGTTCACCTAATAATGCATTGTTAATTTATATTTAATAAAATAAAGATGCTTTGGAAGAATATATTTGAGTTTATGATACTTTTACCCTATTTTCTATATATTATATTAAGTCTATAAATTTATGAATAAACTCTTTTAAAAGGGTTCATTTTTACCCAAATATGTCCAAAGTCCATGATTGAATTAACTTTTTTTTTATAAAATTATTATTTCCTTTTAAAAAAAAAACTCTCAATATAATTTTCGTTACATGCTATTACGAATACTAAATAAAATAAACATAGAACACGCAAAAATATTTTTTGGTCTATCATTACTTATTTTATTTGGTTCTACTATTAATGAAAGATCTTTAATTTTAAAACCGTAATAGTATGACTATTTTCATTCAATTAACAATAAAATTGTTGAAAAAAATAAATATTAATGATTTTAATTTATATATAATTTATAACCAACTTCCTAATATAATTTATAAAATTAACTACATCAATCTCAAGAAACAAAATAGTATTATTGTATTTTAAAAGTGGTGAGACTTGATTGAATCTTAAAATATATTTTTTTAAAATTGAAACATTTAATTAAACTTTGTATTAATAAAGAGAACCAAATTAATAGAATAAATAATAATAAAAAAGTAAATAAACCTTATTTTATGTATAGAAATCAATAGTTATGTTTCTTTATAGTAAATAAGATTCCTTTTGTTTGTGACAAGAAACTCGATCCTTGAATAAAATCTCACCCAATTCATTTTGTGGAGTTCGTACATCAAACTATATATGTGTATCTATATACAGCTTCATTTATTATTATTATTTATTGCACCAACTATATGAAATTAAGTATTGCATAGTACACTCCCATTAGATATCTATATGTTGTAGTTTTTTAAATAATTAAAGATGTTATTGTGTTGTATAAAGGATGTTGGTAAAATTCGATGACAGAAATCCCAAGAATGAGACAAGAGCTAACTCATATAAGGGAATGACATCACTTTCAACCTAAAACCTTAAGGAATTGAGTTTATGAGTCTTCTTTCTTATATATTGCTTACAATATGTGGGACTTAGACTCACACTTAACTCACACTTTAATACCTAATAATCTCTCCTTCAAGTGAGAGTCCCTCCTCCACATTGATACACTCCCCCTCTTCCGTAAGCTTTCTCAAACCCGAGTACATTACTCATGACCCCTCACTTGTACCACCGTTGACACAATTATACGGGACACGCTTGTCTGAAATCTTCATCAGGAAAACTTCAGAAAAAGTTCCGATACAGGATCAAACTATACTCGTCTCAAGCCGAAAACCATCGCCTCTGATACTACTTGTTGGGAGCATCCGAGGGAAGAAATACCAGGGAAGCAAACAAGGATGAGAACCAAGCCATACCACATAAGGGAATGACACCACCTTTAACCCAAAACCTTAAGGCATTAGGTTTATGGGTCTTCTTCCTTATATGTTGTTTAACTTTCTCATTTCTACCTAATGTGAAACTTAGACTCACACAACACATTGGGTAGAAATGAGAAAATTGAGCAACATATATGGATTGACTCTTGTCTCATTCTTGTGTAAGATCTCCCCGGTGTTTCTCCCTCGAATTTTCCCAACAAGTGGTATTAGAGCCGATGGTTTGCGGCTTGGACGAGTACAGTTTGACCCTATGGTTTGTGACGACTTGGACGAGTACAGTTTGACCCTGTATCGAAAGTCTTCCTGATGGAAATTTCAGATAAACGTATCCCGTATAAGTGTGTGAAAGGCGGTACAAACGAGTGGTTATAAGTAATGTACTCGGATTTGAGAATGCTCCCGCGTAGGAATAAAAAAATTGAGCAACATATAAAAAAGATCCAAAAACCTAATGTCTCAGTTCTTATTCTTGTAATATCTCTCGAAGGTTTTCCCCTCGAATTCTCCAAACAAAGAATTTTAACAAGTTTTTAAAAATAATTAAAAAATTTAGATAGAAATATAATATTGATGTATGCAATATGAAAAAAAGTGACACAAGGTGTTTGTGTTATTTCGTGAGAGAGAAAATTGAGGTGGGTAAGCGGTTGTTGGTTGTTATAGACAAAAAAAAGAGAAGGGAGAAAAGTTTCTAAAGATGCTTTTTCTTCATAAATCGAAGTGTTTCTTACTCTTTCTTTGCTTACTCCCTCTCAATCTATCTCTCTCCAATCTCTTCCCCTATATTCACGCCGTGCTCGCTTCCAAAAGCAAAATCATCACACAATCCACACACAAAACAACACCATTCCTAGTTTTCTACTAAACCAAACCATTTCCTCTCTTTCTCTCTTCTTCTTTGGTCACAACACAGAAAAAAGAACAAAACATGACTGAGTTAGACACTTCCACCAAGAAGAATGAGTTATCTAGTAACCTCTTCTCCATCTTCTTCAACTTCTGTTTCACCATTTTTTCTCACCCTTTGTACTTCTCCTACTTCATCTTCTTCTCCCCTTACCTCCTCAGGCTCCTCTCTTTCCTCTCCCCTCTGTTCATCACCACAGCCCTTCTCCTTGTGGCCCTTCTCACTTTTACTCCCAACAACCTTGTTCAGGACAAGTGTGGTTCGGAGACTCCTGAGTCCAAGTGGGGCATTCTTCTTTCTGCCCTGCAATGTTTTCTATCATGGCTGCACTCCAAAGCTGATGAGATGGATGAGGAAATGGGGTTGCTTGGGGAGGTTGAAGCATATCTTGTCATGTTCCAAGCTTCAATCTTTGAAGTGTTTGAACCCAAGTCAGTGGAAGAATGTTCAGAAGGGTTTGAAGCAGTTGATGTTGAGTGCTCAGTTGAAGGAAGAGAAGATTCTTGTCCAATGGGAGATCCAAAGCCTAGTGCCAAATTGGACGAAAACCTTTTTTCACAACCGAAGTTCGAGATTCCATTGGAAGATTTGCCTATATTCAGTGCCCGACAGAGTTTTGAACAAGATTGTCCCCAAAGGAAGGTACATGTGGAGAACAAAACAATCTTGGATGAAAACCCAGTTGAGAAAGTTGATAAAGTGGAAGCCACTATGCCAATTGTGGAAGTCAAGAGCCTAGAAAGCTTGTTCCAAGAAAAGGAAGGGTTAGAAGAATTGTCTTGTGAAAAGGAGCACAAGGAAGTGAAGCCACTGATTGCTGAGTTCAATAAAGTTGAAGAAAGTAAAGAGAAATTGCTCTTGAGAAGTGGATCCAAAGTGATGAGCAATAGAGACATATACAGCAACAAAGTGAGTCCTATGAGTGATGGGGAATTTGCTTTTGCTGCATCAGGGAGGGTGAAGTCTTTATCACAAAGACTAGAAGCAAATATAGGGAGTCCAGAAAGCAACTGGGTGTACAGTGGAAAAGGCATAGGGAGTAGTGAAGCACTTGGGTCCAATCATGGGAGTTTTGGTTCAATGAGAGTGGAGAAAGAGTGGAGAAGGACCTTGGCTTGCAAGCTGTTTGAGGAAAGGCACAATGCAGATGGGAGTGAAGGAATGGACATGCTTTGGGAGACTTATGAGACAGAGTCCAACAAGGTTCTGAAGAAGAGCAACACCAAGAAAGGGAAGAAGGGTGAGGTTGAGAAAAGTGAGGATGAGGAAGAGGAAGAGGAGGAGATGGAGGGTAAGTTGTGCTGCTTACAGGCTCTGAAATTCTCAACAGGGAAGATGAATTTAGGAATGGGGAGACCTAACCTTCTCAAATTCTCCAAGGCCCTCAAAGGCATTGGATGGTTGCACCATGTTGGCAAGAATGGTAGAAAAAGTAACCATTGAAGTTAGTTTTTGCTTTTATTTTTTGTGACTTTGATAAGACAGAAATTGTGCATTTCTTTGAAGATCAGAAGTAAATATTGTGTATGTCAATATAATGCCTTTTCCTTTTCATCTTCTTCTTGACTTTAATTAATTAAGGAAGGACTTCATCACAATTTGATCCTTAAAATGACAATTTGTGCTGTTATGATTATAACATAAACATGTCTACATAACTTAGTCCAGAAAAGGTCAACTTGTTGACAATTGTGTTGATAATTGGGTAACAGTTTCATGTCTGGAGTTTGAAGGGGAAGAAGGGGGTGAATTTCATTTTTATATTATAGTTTTTTTTAAAAAAAAGACCAAGAAAACTTTGGAGAAAGCTGGTAACTGGGTGATATCATGGTGAACAATATCTTTTAAGATTTGATCTCTGAGGGAGTCTGGTACACTCTGATTCATATGGGAAAATTCACTTGACAGAATATGTTCTTGTTATTGTTTTATTTTTAAAAAGTATCAATTTAAAAAATAATTATTAGAATGAGAAAAATGTTTTAACTTTTTTCTCCTAAGCAACTTCAGTCCAAATTTATCTCCAAACACTTTAAAACAAAGAAAATAAAAAAAATCTATATAAAATAAAATTAACTTAGATAAATTAGCTTGTAAATATTTTATATTAGTTTTTCAAATTTCGATTTTTAATTTATATGTAAATCAACTTAAATTATGAAAAAAACTTATTTTATGTTTTTTTTTCTATATGGGATGTTTGATGAAGGAAATTAGTTTTCGAAAAATTTTAGTTGGAAAACATTTTTCTCAAATTTGGTTTACTTTAAAAAAATATTTCTAGTCAATAATGTTTCTTAATAATGATCTTTGGTCAAATTTCTTATAAAACATTCTTGTAGAAGAAATCAAAATCTAACTTTCCAAAATTTAAATAAAAATTTTATTAAAAAATACCATGGTATTCTTACTAAGTCATTTCATGGTCAATGAATTAAAAAAAAATAGTAAAAACAAAACATTTCAATTTCGAAAAAGCTGTATAAACATTTCCGGCAGTGTTTTTCATCAACCAAATAAAAGCAATTAGTCTGTACTTAACTAAACAATATTTAAACATTTGTTAAAATTATAAATTTCAAGATTTTCTAAAAATTATGACTTTAGGATATGAAAAGAAAAAATCCCTAGTATCAATCACCTTTTAAGTGATTATGGCAAAAAAAAAAAAATGATTGAACAAATACAACTTTGCAACACAAGTAATATGAACTTTTCGCTATCTAAACTGGAGATGACACACAAGCTTCATCCAAGTCAGTGACAAAATTTGGTCTGAAAACTCTGTTTGAAGCAACAATCTTATTCTGCTTCATCATCAAGAGATACAAATGATTTAGCATTTGCACTGTTGAAAGAAACATATTATTATAACATGCATGCTTTTGCCAATAATGGTTTGAGGAGTGAGGACCCTGCATGTATGGTATCCCCCACATGCTATGCTGTGGTTATGTGAGGGTGGTAGATAGTGGTTGCATCCAACACTATGTTGATTTGAAAAATCTTTATCAAACTTGTTTTCGTAGTACATTAATTCATGCACCCAATCGGTGAAAACGGTTAAGATGTCATTTCCTTCTATCAAGAACACTTAATGATTTGAATTATGAGGTAGGGTAAGAGAAAAGTAGCATGAAGTAGTTGTTATATTCTCACTCTTTCATTTTGTCAAGGATCTCAATCATGATGTCATTGTTAATGGTTAGAATGAAAAGGAATCAGATTTTTAGAGTATATTTGACAATTGAATTTTGAAGAAAAAAAAAAGGATGGAATTTTTGTTTGTAATAATACTAGTTTGATCTTTTTTTTTTTCAAAATATGTGGATTGATAATATAAAACTTAAAAGATATCTTTAGTTTTTTAATCAAAATATTATTTTTTCAGTAAAGTAAAATTAGCTTTTTAGTCCTTAAAATTGCTTACCATAACCTATTGAACAAGAATGTTTTTATAACATTAATTGGAATATTTTTAGTTGGATTTAAAGATTAATCTTTCACTTATCTTTGTTACAACCGTTAACATTAATGATTAATTCTTTTAATTTTTTATTCTATCAATAGATATAGGTAAGATGTAAGTGTTATTTTTATTTGACTATATAATATATATGATTTCTTTTATATTTGATAAAGTCTTTATATGATTGGATTATATGCTTATAAAAACATGATACGCATAATTAAGATCGTAAATGTGTTTATTATTTGGATGCAAAAAATGTTCATCTGTAAAAGAGATTTGTTAAAGGTACAAGTCAAAGATAATATCAAATGATCTCTTGGAGTATGAGTTGGTTTCTTTCAATAACTTCTTGATACAAAATATATTAAGCTTATCAAATGTAAAAAAGATTTGAAAAAAATTGATGTTACTTAACAGATAGAAACAATCTTTCATGGGCTTCTTCTTCCAATGCCTAAATAAAGTTCTTCATCAAGAAGAAGATCAAGAGGTCACCCTGAGTTAAAATGTTCCTCAAACACAGAAAACTCCTCAAAGCTTTCAAGAAGACTGTGAGAGGTCCTTATGCTTAAAGTAGAGATTCTACCATATCCTTAGGTCTAAAAAAATTTTATGAAGAACACTACAAGTGTTCATATATCTACTTAGGAAAGAGTGTTTATCCTTATATTTGTTGAAAGACATAATCCCTCCCTGGAGATCAAACGCATAATTTGAACTTAAGAGAGAAAGTCTAAACCATGTATTCATTGAGAGATGCAAACACTCCCTAGCTATTCCCTTTGAGTATTCTTTACCAAGCCATGATTGAGTAAGAGCTATAAAATATTTGTTAATTAGATCAAGAGTAGCTCAGTAAAGAATACCTAGTCGAGTTAGGCTTGACTTAGAAAAGAATAACTAAGTATCCTTTTTACAAGTTACTTCTATCTTAATTGAGTATTTTTTTCAAAAAGTAACTCTTTGACCTTTACAAACACAAGATTTGGGTTATTAATAGATCATGAGTTTAACTCACTAGAGATGGAAACGTTTTTCAATGTGTACAAGGTTATACTCTCTCACTAGTTCATTGAAAATAAACACAAACAATGTTCTTTATAAGGGTTTTAGAGCACAAAGTATTTTGGTAGAGTTTCAGCACTTGCAAAATTATGACTCTCTTATTGTTTTTCTCTTTGAAGCATGTCTTCTTATAGACTTATGAAAAGTATTCATTACATTCCTTTTTTTTGGTAGTTGGGTAACTTTGAATTCTCTTCATTGTCTTCTTTCTTCTTTTGTTATCCTCTGTTGACCTCTTATGTTGAGAAACATTAAATACATGACATAAAGTATTATATTCTCTTTTTTTTTTTTTTACTTGAACTCTCCTGATAGTTTGTAATACTTATCTTCTTTGATAACAAATCCTTATACATCAAATAGTAATTAAAGTACATATTGTATATGATAGATAACAAAGCTAGAATTGAAAATAATTACATGAGAGAAATTGTAGTCATTTAAGCTTTAACTAATATTTCAAGAGATTTTTTTTTAATATTATCTTCTCCCACAAACATAAAAGACATTTTATGTTTCTTCATATTTAGGTTTTTACATATTATTTATTTCTTTCATTTTTTTAAGGATCTTAATCATCTTGTCATTATTAAACACAACTTGGTTACTGTGGAAAGGAATCAAATTTTTTTAAGTATGTTTGAGAATTGAATTTTGAAGAAAAAAAATGATTGCTTATAATGAATACTGGCTTGATATTTTTTTCTTCAAAATTAAGTGGATTAATTGATATAAGAGTTAAATGTATTTTTATTTTTTTCAATCAAAATATTATCTTTTAATAAAATAAAATTAGTTGAATCTTTTAAATAAAGTCTGTTATCAAACTAATTCCTTCTTTAGAAGAAATAAAGGTTATGGTCTCGTGTTGACCATAACCTATCTAAGAAGAATACTTTTACAACATTTATTGGAATATGTTTAATTGGATTCAAAGATTAATCTTTATCTTAATTGGAATATGGTTTTGGAAGAGTTGACTCCGAAGATGAATTCCTTTGAAACTTAAAAGCTACAAAATGGATATCCATTCCCTTAATAATTTTTTTACGCTACTAAAAATAGAATCTCTCACTACATAAGACCCATTAATTGTGCCATACTTCGAATTATTAAAAATATTGATTTTAATAGTAAAATGCATGATTATTATTTTCTTTAAAAACATAATATTTTTCTTAAAAAAAAGTTAAGGGTTGCTTTTACTAGTTAGAAAGACCTATATATATATATATATATTATAGAATATCAGTATTGGTTTGATTTTTAAACTTTTATTTTCTAATCCTAATTAGTCCAATGATTTGATTGATTATTTCTTAACTATAAATTAAGTTATTTCAAACTTTAATAATCACTTTTTTTTATCGTTTTTTTACGTGCATTTTAATCTTCTTATAGTCGTATACATGTTGCCAAACGTATTAAGTAATTTTTTTTTATCGTATTTTGAATACAGCAGTTAGTGGGTTACATAAAGTGATAATTATAAGAAAAATCAACTATTGAATAAAGAAAATATTTAGTCACTAAATAATAAGAAATATGTTTACTCTTTGTTAACATAAAATAAACAGTAATAAAAGAATATACCTAATTATTCGAAACAAATCTATCCTATCTCATTTTTTTATGTGAGAAAAATTACTATCAGGTTCTTAACACATAATTTCACTCATTATAACATTTAATCCACTTTTTTTTTTTTATAAGCATTAACCACAACCAAATCATGATTATTACAAGGAGAATAGTGACCCCTTAGATTAACTAGGACATAATTTTACTATAAGAGGAGAGAAAAATAGAACAAGGTTTTACTTTTTGCACCTTATAGTTTTTCCTCTCAAAGTACCACACAAAATCACTTTAATAGAGTTTTCTTTTCTTTTCTTTTGAACAATACAATCCATAACTCCTTTATAATTACATATTCTACATTTTAAAACATTACATTTGTCTTTTAGAAATTGCAATATGTAACAACATAGATTCTAGCATTAGTATTTTTATTCTATAGTCAAATACTTAGATATAGCAATCCAAAACATTAATAAAACCAGTATATATATTTTTTTTTTCTTTACTAAATTATATCACACCTTCAACTCTAAGAATCCTCTTTCTCAAAGGCCAGAAAGAAACAAACTGAGGAGTGATTCTTCCTGCACCTCCATATTGACTTCTTGCACTTCCATAATTTTAACATATTTCCATTTTAATCTTGAAAAAAAATAAAAATAGTCTTCATTGATGATAACTGGGATTTTTTTTTTCACTTTACACAAACCGCAATACAATTAAAAAATAAATACATTACGGATTGTACAATCCACAATTGTATTTTCTGCACCTTTTACATTGCGGGTTGTACAACTCGCAATATAAAACTTTTTTTAAATACATTTTTTTTAAATACATTGCTGGTTGTACAACCCGCAAGACAAAATTTTTTTTAAATACATTGCGGGTTGTACAAACCGCAATACATTTAGAAAAAATTTTGTATTACGGGTTGTACAACTCGCAATGTATTTAAAAAAAAAATTGTGTTGCATATTATACAATCTATTGCTGTGGTGTAATAATGGTTATCATATTAATTTTACACTTAAAGGTTCCAGTGAATAATGCTTTTTTGGCCACTAAATTTTCTTTTTAAATATATTGCGCGTTTCACCCACCATCAAGGTCCAACAATACAGTCTCATTGTTGTTATAAAAGAGAAGGGACGCCTTCTTCCTGCACCTCCATCGTCTCGGCCGGCACCTCCACAGAAGAAGCGAAATATAAAAAATGCACTTAAGATATAATTTTACATTCCAGCCCTACCCTTCATCTTCTACCTTAGATTTAGGAAACCAGCACCCCTTACGCACCTCCGTGTGGTCTTGCACCTCTTTACTCCATCACTGATTTTCAGTTTTCCTACAAATGTCTACAACCATTTTCATTGTTCCTGCACCTGTCCACAACAGTGAACGTATTTCTCTACTGTGTAAACTTCCAAGTTTACCAAAACACTCCTCTGCCTTCTATTTTGAATTTCCTTCGTACCTATTTTTGTCATTTCACTAAACACATTTCCGTCATTTAAAAGATTACGGAGGTACAGGCTGAGAGTATGGAGGTGGAGAAAGAAGCCGTCAAGAGAAGGCAACACCAAGATCCAACAATACAGTCTCATTGTTGTTATAAAAGAGAAGACAATTGCTTCCTGCACCCAACATTTCTCTTCCGCAGCCCATAGTTTTTGAAATGACAGTGTTACCCTTGACAGTTTATTGAAAGAAAGAAGGTTGGTGGTGTGGATAAACTGTTCCGACTTCGTAGGTGGTTTGGTGGTGCGGTGCAGATTTTTCCAGCAAGGACTGTTGTTGGTGATTGGAGGTAAATGATAGTGAGTGAGTTCTAGTTTAGGGTTTTTATTTTGGTATTGGTAGGTGTAGAGGAGAAGCGTTTTCCGAAAATCAAATATCGAAAAATGTTACGAATTCCACAAAACTTATGGACGTATGACAAATGAGTTGTGAAAAACGAATTTCGTACTAATTTATTGAATTACCGAAAAAGCTTTCCGAAAGTAGGTGCTTTGAATTTATGTTAGGGAAATTGAATTCCGGAAATGTAAAAATAAATTTCGGAAGACATTTTTAGCATTCTGTGTCCGTGTGAAGAAAGAGATTATAAGATCTTCTATTTTCGACCTCCGCTGCTTCTACCAAGACTTGCATTAGATTCTTGATCGCAAAACCTTCTTCCATCAATGCATTTGCTATTGATGGAGCGGGGGCATCTCACGTCTTACATTGGCAATTGTTGGAGTGAGGGTACACCAGTCCTTTCACATATTTGATGGGTGCAGAAAGCAAATTTGGGATGAAGGAAGCACTTGCCGAAAGACAAATGTGCAAAGTGTTTAGGGGCCTACCTTAGGCCCATAGTGTAAGTCTCTGATGTTCGGAAGACCAACTATTTAATAATATAAAGGTAATTACTTCCTGCACACTCCCTTGCAGCCCACAATTTACAGAATGATTATTTTACATTTTTTGGAATGACTTCTAATTATTTGTTTTTGAAATTTTTTTATTTTATAAATACACTTTCTGAAATTCATAAAATATATTTTGAAACAAATTTTTAGAATAAAATTTCTAAAATACCTAAAATACATTCTAAAACAAAATTTTTAAAATAAACTTTTTAAAATGTATATAATACCTTTTGGAATATATTTTTTAAAATGAATTTTCAGATCAAACCTTTTAAAACATATAAAATATGCTCTGAAAAGAGTTTTCTGAAACATAAGAAATCTATTTTGGGAAAAAAACTTTTCAAAACGGACGAGACGATTTGTTCATTTCATTAATTGTGTGGAGTGTAAGTTGAGGAATGGGTGAGGGATGGAGGAGGCAATTGCCCTCATTTGACATTTGAACCCAATAATAGAAAATTTCTGAGGTACTGCTAAATTCTGCATAATCTTAAAGTGACTTAATGCTACTTGTTCTGAAGATTTGTTGTTGTTCCAACCTTCTCTATAATTTATTTATCTTGTGTTTTTCTCTTACCCGCAATGTACATGGTTCACACCTCTAACCTATATTTACAAGACTTTTTTCTCGCATTATTTTAACAATATCTAAGAAAATTGATCAGAAAGCACTAACACTGGAAAGTTTGCTAACATTCCAGTATCATAAGAAAATATCTGACTTGTTACCAATTTGACTTCTCATTCAATTTCAGTAAGTGTTGAATGTTGATAACTTTATGCAACATTAGTTTTTGGTCTTTTTGTTAATGGTGCTACACCCAATTGTACCAACCAGGAATTTCAGATATAATTTAGGTATAAACCATTTGCATGCCAATTGGTGACAATATGCCAATCCAAAAAGTCAAAAGTTTCATACCAAAGAAAAGACAAATGGGATTGATAGTGTGCCAAAATTCATTCTAAAAACGTTTACAAAAACATTATCACATTTTATGACTAATCAAGCTACTTGTATCCCTGGAACTCAGGAACGAGATCATTTTTCTACAAAATTGTCAGCTTTGATATCTTAAAACAAATTATGTTTTCTTAAAATTATTTTTTTTCTGTTAAAATTAAAATTTGTGTGTATAACGCTCCTTTATTTATTATTTTTTAAATTAAAAAATAATAATTTTCATATTTTAAAAATAGTTATATATTTGCATGTTAAAATTAAAATTTGTAGGTATAGAACGTTGTTATTTATTGTTTTTATCATGAGTCACAAGATGTCACACTTGCTTAGTAGTATTTGGAACTTTTGTTTTCTTCCCTTCGTATCTCAACCATAATAGAATGTGAACAAATTTTATTGATTTCTTAATTGGGACAGCTATCAATTTCAGTCCTTAGATTAAAATTTAAAATTCATAAATTTTATTTATTTATTATCATTATTTTAAAATATAATTTTTATATATTAATTTTTATAGTAATTTTAATCTTAATTTAATTTACATTTTTAAATTTATTTTTTAGATTAAATTATTTTTATTTAATAATTTATGGTGAGTAAAGAACAACTCTTTACCTTTTTTATTTATTGTTTTCTTTCTGTTTGTTTCATATTAATTTCTGTTGATTTCATTCTCACTATTTATTTGACCTTTTTTCTTAATGTTTATAAATTTTTCTAGGGTTTCGTTTTATGCAAATGGTTTAATCCTATTTACCTCCTTTCTTTCTTTCTTTTTCTGCATTTTTTTGTGTTCTTTTTCTTGTTTCGTGTGTTTGTAAAAATCTTTAATTGAAAGACGACATTTAAATAAATTTATTTCATAATTAATTTAAATTAAATAAGAATATAATTTTAGTATTAATTTAATTTAAAATATCTGTAAAATTTTACTTTTAGCTATTAGAAGATAAATTTTGGTTCACTAAAAAAATATATTTATTATTGATTACTAATTTATTACTGAGGTAAGTAAGTTTATTACTTTATCGATTTTATTTGTGAACAATCTGATTAATTATGTTAATTGAAATTTGTGCTCTTAATATATATATATATATATATATATATATATATATATATATATATATATATATTTTATTTTATTATACTGTGTTCAAATGTAAAACTTTATTGAAGTGATTTAGTTGAGTTCCACTCCAAATATAATTTCGTAATGAAATAGTAGTTTAAAAGTTAAAATGGTAAACAATATCAGATAATTAAGAAATTAAAATTGAATTTATAAGTCAAACAGTAATTTAATTTTACTTAATGAAATGATTTTTAATAAAAAAATTGCAACTTTATATTTTGCTTGGTAAAATATGCTGCTGACTAATCAGCTAAAAGAAATGCTTCCGCTATAAAAAAATTAGAAAAAGGAAATAACAGTTGGTAGGTGACAGGCAACCGGAGACAAAAATAACGCGGCATTGAAAGCAAAGAGGTGACGGTGGAAAAGTAGAACCGACACTACCGGAGATCACAGGTTGGAGTCCACTGAGTGTCGGCACAACACAGAGTATGAAATTATTTATTCAGAAGTAATATACGTATTAACAGTATTCTTTTTACACTGTTATTTAATTCAGATTATTATATATAATTATTTTTCAAAAAATAAATTTTTCTACTTAATATTAAATTAAATAATATTCTATAATTATAAAATACCACTCATAATTTCTATAACTTTTAAATGAATATTTATTTCTTATATATATATATATATTAATAAATAATATTTATACTTTTTGTGTATGTTTTTTAACAAAATCACACCCATTTTTTTATTATTGATAAAAATAAAAATATTTCAACTATATTTTCAGAAAAAAATATTTAAATTTTATATTTAGAACTTTAATATTTTATATAAATTACAATTAGTATTAAATTAAGAAAGGTGGTTAATTTAAAAAAAAAAAAAAACATAGGAGATAAACTATGTTTTTGGAAAGTTTCTGAAAAAAATCACTATATTATTCTCAAAATATCTATGAACAAAATTTAATTTATCATAATAGTAATAGTAAGAGAACATGACCATATATTTAAGAACTAGAAAAAATACTAATGATATTTTGTTAAAAACATAAATAAAATAAATTTAAAATTAAAAAAATAAGAAAACTGTTTAGCGTAACCTAAACTGAAGGAGATGATTATAATTTTCTTATAAATAATTATTTAAGTATATAACTAATCAGTTAATAGTTAAACCTGTTAAGTCATTTTTATTATTCAATAATGTTTCTTTTATCCACTAAATCTACCAAAGTAAAAAATGCTTAAACTGTTCCAGAAAAAATACTACAAGTTTTACTCTTCTTCTTTTTTGTATTTTATTATAATAATATTTAAAGTTAAACTCAATTATAAAATGTCAAATCTGAGTCTTTGTTTGTGTCTCTCTTTGAGAAGAAGAGAGAGTGAAAGAGAAAATCTGAGTGCATGTTTTTGAGAGTCCACTGGAGTTGAGTGCTGCCTCCTCTCTCTCTCATTTCGGAGTTTTCTGATACCAAAATGGTGAATCCTCGATTTCCGCGTTCAAGGATCCCAACCTTCACACTTTTCACTTCTGCTATAACCTTAGCTCTCTGCACTTTCTTCGTGCTCTCTTTTCTCTTCACTACCCATTCGTATTCTTCCCATCAACACCACTTCACGGTGAGTTCATACTTCTTCTGGGCTTAGTTAATTTTCAACCTGTTTCATGTTTTGTTTTCTCTACTGTGTTCTTTACCGGGGAACAATCTTCTTTTCTTTTTTGCAATTTCTTGATTTCTGGGTGTTTTGCTTTTTGGGTATGTTTAATTCGGAGAAAAAATTGGTGGGGTGGGGTTAGTTTTGGATCTTATTGGACGGGTTGTAATGGGTCGGATCTGATTCTTTCCGGATCCAGTGAAGGTTTGATTCTACTAATTTTCATGGCAATTTACTGGAAGTGAAAAAAGTTTGTGTTTTCTACTATGGGTAAGTACAGAGACTTGATTAAGCTAGGATGTTAATCTGTTGTTGTGCTTTTGAACGGGGCTTGAAGTGTTCTAATTCTCTTGGGGAACATTAAGGGTTTGATTTGTTTTTGTGGTCTGGGGAAATTTTAATGTTAATGTCACTGCTTGAAAGGGAAAATGTTTGTTATTTTCTTTAAGTTGATAACAAAATTGTTGTTGTGTTTTTGAACTAGGCTTGATGTGAGCTAATTTTATTGAGAATCAAACAGGGTTTGTTTCGTTTTGATTTGATTTGATTTGGGTTGTTCTTGTAGTACTGGTAAGGGGAAAAGTTTCGTGGTTTTGTTAAATTGTTTTTGTTTCTGAGAAAGGAAAAAGATTTGATGAAGTAAGGTTACTGATCTGTTGTTGTGGTGGTGAACTAGGGTTCTGAGGGTGGAATTGCACATGGATTTGAGTCAGTAAGGAGATCCATTCTAGCTCTGAAAACAGATCCTCTGAAGCCTCGATTGGACCAGATTCGTAAGCAAGCTGATGATCATCGTTCTTTGGCTCTTGTATATGCTTCCTATGCACGCAAGCTCAAGCTCGAGAGCTCAAAACTTGTTAGGATTTTTGCAGAGCTATCAGTGAACTTCTCAGATCTAATGAAGAAACCTCAATACAGGACTCTTTTCAGCAGTGATGCATCCTCTGTTGATGAATCAGTGCTTCGACAATTGGAGAAGGAAGTGAAGGAGCGAATTAAGACCACACGCCAGGTGATCGGGGAGGCCAAGGAATCCTTTGATAACCAGCTCAAGATTCAGAAGTTGAAGGATACGATTTTCTCTGTGAATGAGCAGTTAACTAAGGCAAAGAAGCAGGGTGCTTTCTCGAGCCTCATTGCTGCCAAGTCGATTCCAAAGAGTTTGCATTGTCTCTCCATGAGGTTGATGGAAGAGAGGATTGCCCATCCTGAGAAGTACACAACTGAGGGGAAGCCTACCCCTCCAGAAGTTGAAGATCCTAACTTGTACCACTATGCCTTGTTCTCTGACAATGTTGTTGCAGCATCTGTTGTGGTCAATTCAGCAACAAAGAATGCAAAGGAGCCATGGAAGCATGTGTTTCATGTTGTGACTGATAAGATGAACCTTGGAGCAATGCAAGTGATGTTTAAGTTGAAGGATTATAATGGTGCACACATTGAGGTCAAGGCAGTGGAGGATTACAAGTTCCTGAACTCTTCTTATGTGCCGGTCCTTAAACAATTGGAGTCTGCTAACCTCCAGAGATTTTACTTCGAGAACAAGCTTGAGAATGCTACAAAGGACACTAACAATATGAAGTTTAGGAATCCCAAATATTTGTCCATATTGAACCATTTGAGGTTCTACTTGCCAGAAATGTACCCAAAGCTGCATAAAATTTTGTTTCTGGACGATGACATCGTGGTTCAGAAGGATCTTACCGGGTTATGGAAGATTGATATGGATGGCAAGGTTAATGGAGCTGTAGAAACATGTTTTGGGTCATTCCATAGATATGCACAGTACATGAACTTCTCACATCCCTTGATCAAAGCAAAATTTAGTCCAAAGGCTTGTGCATGGGCTTATGGAATGAATTTCTTTGATTTGGATGCTTGGAGGAGGGAAAAATGCACGGAAGAATATCATTACTGGCAGAATCTGGTAATTCTCTTATCATTTTACCTCAACTTTACAGTTCCTCACTGTTTTGCATTCTCAAACATGTATTATTATAACATACAGCCTTAGGTTCAAGATTGTTATTAACCCCATTTGGCATTGTTTGATACCTGTTAATGCTGTTAAATTCCATGTCATGTTAGTCATTGCATCACTAGCATTGGTGCTAGAGGCTGCATATTCAGATACTAAAATGGAAACAATGACTATACATGCTATGGAATCATTCTCATACAATCCATTTCATTTCCAATCATTGTTAACTAATCATGTTTTAACGTGGGGGCTCATGCTGCTGCAGAATGAAAACCGAACACTATGGAAATTAGGGACATTGCCACCAGGTCTGATCACATATTACTCAACAACTAAACCACTGGATAAGTCATGGCATGTTCTGGGACTTGGCTACAATCCAAGCATCAGCATGGATGAGATTAACAATGCAGCAGTGGTGCACTTCAATGGCAACATGAAACCATGGCTTGACATTGCAATGGCTCAATTCAAGCCTCTTTGGACAAAGTATGTTGACTATGAATTAGACTTTGTTCAGGCATGCAATTTTGGTATCTAAACTTCTTGGCACTTGGTGATGCTGTGTTAGGTGCCTCTGCAGATTATCTGCTGTTTAGGTTTGATATATAATGCTTATACGTTTAACGAAGTTCCTAGCTGGTGCAAGAAAAAAATCTTGCTTCTTCTTTTAATTGTAAAATACTTAGTGTAGTAATTCTCTCGTGTTCTCTTATTTATTTTTAACATTCATGGAATAATCTTATTTAATAGATGTGGTTGATCCTGAACAATAGTATTACTGAATTCAATGTTGTGCCTTTCACTTTTGTCACTTTTTATTTGTGATAGGGGAACTTTCCCATCATATATATGCATTATACACTGAATTTAAAGCCAAGTATTAGTGTTATTTTTGGGCATAATGTGTAAATCGATATTTTATTCAATTATAGAAATAATTTAGAAATTAGTTAAGACGAATTATCTACATAATTTATTAATTTAGCATCAGTTATATTTTTTATAAAATTTGTCATTGGTTATCAAACCACATATTCTACATTTCCCTTTTATCACAACTAATATATATATATATATTCTAATAGTAATTAGGACTGTTTAGGTTATATAAAATTTGGACAAACTTATTAATCGAGTTTGATTGAATTCACTCAAGTTTTTATGTTAAACTTAATAGAGTTTAAGGTCGGATTTAATTGAGTTAATTAATAGAAAACCTTTTTATTAAAAGTTTTAATTTTTGAGTATCATTCTAATTAGAAAAAATAACAGAATGTTTATAAAGTTAATTATTGAAGGTTTTAAGTCTGATAAAGTCGTAATAACTTTGTCAAAATTAATTCATAATAGGTTTGTTTAAATTAATTCAACATGAAAAGAATATAATATAATTTGTGGAAACTATAGCTTATAATCACAAAAAATAATGTCAACATAAATTAAATAAACCTAAAATTTAAATAAAAAACGATATTATAATATATAAAATCTTTCAGAAAAATATTAATTTCATTAATATTATTATTTTTAATCTTATTATTAATAATATCGTTAATATTATAATTAATATTATTAATTATTAATAATATTAATGATATTAATTATAATAATGTCAGTAATAATATTAATAATATTAATTATAATATTTTTATTATTAAGTTTATGAAATTAATTTTTAGTTTTGACATTAAGGAATCTATACAAAGTAAGATTTTATATATATATACCTATATACATATTTACAAAATAAATATGAATTTTAGTACTTTAAATTTTATAAAAAAAGTACAATTATAACCTTAAAGGTTTAATGTAGTATAATATTTTTTTTTTAAATTATTCAATCGGACGTTTTAAGATTTAATATAAATTAATATTTAATTAATATTATATTGAATTTTAAATAGGAAACTAAAATTCAATATAATATTAATTAAATATTAATTTACATCGAATTGTCTTTATATGATGATCGATCTCTAATAAAAATGTAGAATGTATTTTATTTTTGAGATTTTCCTACTTAGCATAGTAAGAGTATAACAATTTATAATAAACGAGAATCTATAACAGTATATACACATTTATAAGAAAAATTACAATTATATGAAACTAACAAATCAAATGACATAATTTTTATAAACAAAGTATATGTAAAAAACAATATATGTAATTTTTTGATTTGTCGGTTTCAATACCACTTTGTAGTGGATGCTTAGTGGTTGTGAATGGATGGAGAATCAATATAAATTTTTTATTACAGACGAATTGATTATTTGTCAATTACATTCTAATGGATTGGATTATAGGAAGAAGACATCAATCATTT
>Ga0099824_1003882_pt1 | contig 21682 bp, 8 predicted proteins | sample SiratrowhiteBW_FD_76837 | JGI IMG/M metagenome (GOLD analysis project Ga0099824, IMG submission 76837) | Root nodule microbial communities of legume samples collected from California, USA - Siratro white BW | ecosystem: Host-associated > Plants > Roots > Nodule | place: USA: California... | reverse complement strand
TTTTTACACATAACTTTATTACCTTCCAACAGCTAAATAATATTTTTTTTATTATATGTATATATATATATATATATATATATATATATATATATATATATATAAATATAATCTCTTCAACCACCTATCCCTAATATTTAATCCCTTTTATATTTATTTTTAATTGAATTACAATTTTTGTTATTAAATTAATTATTAAAAGTAATATTAAATCACAGTTTAATAGTTGATTGTAAACTCAAAAAATAACCTATATATTAAAAATTATTCATTATAACTTTTAATAATTGACATAGACATGTATAAAAATATTTATTTTTTAAAATAATGATATAAAAATAAGCATTTATCATTACAATACAGAGAATAAAAAATTAGGTTAAAATAAAATGATATACTTGTCTTTTACAAACTCGTCTAATAACTACCACTCGTCTTTAGATACTAGTCAAGAAAATAAAAATAAAATATTTAATACAAGTAATGTGTGTTATTCTAAATATATAAATTGCATTTAAATAACTATGCATTGACTTTTTAATTATAAATATTACGATGGTGTTTTTCTTCAAAAGTTTACAAGTGCAGATTATTTTGGGTTTTCTGTAGATTCAGCACGAAACTGTTCCATGTGCTTCAGTCCAGATTCAGTTGAAACTTTAAGCACGTATGACAAAACCTAACCAAATAATGCTGAATAAAAGCACTGTGACCTATTTATTGAAGAGAAAAAGAAAACTACTTTTAAGATTAATCTTCCTCAAGATGAACTTCTAATAAAATAATAAAATACATTTTTAAATTAAAGTTAATTTAAATATAATCTAAAAATAAAAATTATATGAGAAAGTTTTCCAAACTAACTTATGCATGAAATATTTAAATTTATGAGGAGGTTGAGTCATTTTTATTTCTTTTTATATTTATTTCCTATCAGTTTTTATAAAAAAATTGTGAAAAATGTCTCAATTAAAAAATAAACTACTGAAAAGAAACACATGAAATAGTACAACTAGAAAAACTAATTCATTGTCACTTTTCCCTATACAGAATACAGAGAGACTCGCATTACTCTCTCATTTACATCTCTAATAAATATGAGACAGTTCACCAAAGTCACTGTTATACCTACAAATCCAGATACTATTGCTAGCTCAGAATTTTACACGTAAATGAAGTTTCCCTCCAAATTATAGTTCCATTTTCATTCTAAAAAAAACATAAATATGAATTTTGAAATTTGAAGTTAATACGCAAAAAGGAGAAAAGAAAAAGAAAAGCATGTAAAGAACTGCGTCTTAAAGGTAAGCAAATTACATCACTAATTGAAGAACTAATTAAGGGAATAAGAATATCTCACTTTTTAGTGGGGACTCAGATTACAGAGCAAAGCTCAATTGGCATATAGATCACAACTTTATTACCATATTTGTCGCAACATGGCTCTACTATCAGAAAATTTACCTAATTTCAAATCCTCTTAAGTTGGAGAATTTTATTTATATTCTCAAATCATTATGCTTAGCCATATATAAGTATGTAATCCTAAATTATAAGACAACAGTTTGAGTTCTCAATGTCAGATTAACTTTTAATAACTAAGCAATGAATGAAACTTTCTCCTGAATCAGAAGCAAACATGAAAGTGATTTTATCGTATTCCCTAATGGAATCTGAAGTCTGAAAAAAGGTGCCATGACGCACTTAAACGGATATAACATGAATATTTTGTTTAGAATATATGTAAAAATGTTAACAAAACGTGTTTTTGTTATAATAAAGTTAGTTAACATGATACGTATTTCATATAGTAAAAATTTCAAAATATTTAATACTTTTTGCTTAAGTAAATAAGATAAGTTATAGATTTTTTTTTTCTAAAAATGTACCCATGATAACAATAGTTAATAAAAAAACCATGATATTATTACAATCAAATAAGCTATATGTCTTATTGCTTTCATTTTAAATCCTTATTCGTTCTATCCTAAAATAATATTTAAGAAAAAAATTAAGAAAGAATTATAATAAATAATTTTTAATAAAAGTAGTTTTTTCATTGTAATGATATACTCTAAATTGTGTTTAATGTTAGAGAACTCAATTAATTAAACTGTTTGATGAAAGAGAATAGAAAATCGTTTACAAGAATAAAAAATTGTCTACTATTTAAGATTTCTTGTTAATATCTTAGTTTAGATTCTATATATAAAGACTGTTATGAGTTTAAATAATATATTATTGTTAATATCTTAGTTTAGATTCTATATATAAAGACTGTTATGAGTTTAAATAATATATTATATCATGTTAGATTTTATATATAGAATTTTTTAATGTTAATAAAAATGTTTTCTTTCAACTTGTTATTATGTTTCCTTAATTGTTATTATCGTTAACCTTTTGATTTTATTTGTAAGGATAAGAAAAAAAAAAGTTAAGAAGTGGAAGACATGGGCATCAAATTTTGATATGAAGAAATTTTTTCGAGAAAATAGTTTAAGTCACTTATTAAGTAAAAATGAAAAAATTAAACAACATATAAGAAATAAAACACACAAATAAGATGATTTAAGGTTTTAAGTTCAATGTGGAGTCAACAATTCCTTTTATAAATCTGACTGGTGACTCTTATATGATTCTACAACGATCGTATATGTATATATGACTAGTTAGATAATACGAGATAAAGATAAGTTGTGTCATCTGAAATTGGAACACATTAGTCAGAAGTGTTTGGTAGAGATAAAGATACTAGAAAATGATAAAAAATTAGTCAGAAATATTTAATAAAGATGAAAATGCTAGAAAATGATAAAGAAAAGGGACCATACACTACAAAAAGTTTATAATTTGTTATATAGGGAATTTTACATATACAAATTTTAAATACAGATACATATTATTATTATTATTAACATTATTATTAATAATATTTTAATAATAATAATAATACATCATTATTAATATTAATAATATTTTTATTGTTAAGCATAAAAAATCATAGTCAAGTAATAATCATATGTTCATAAAATTTATAATAAATATTGGTTTTATTCGTACATGTCTAACATGATTTCAATTTCCATTTGTAGCAAATTACCCAAATCCCACTGTAGGTATAATGACTCAAAAGCGCATTATTAATTAATAGTTCTTTATACAATTTCAGTCAAATATCATCGAAGTGTATTTATACTGATAAATTTAGTATTTATTTTTAGGTATTTTTATTTTATAAATAAATCAAATTTATTGATACTGATAAATAGGAATCTTGACAAAGATTGCCTAAAATATTAAAACTAAGAACATATTTTTATAATTTTTTATTTTTTAAGAATACCTAGTAGCAGTAGTTTTTGTTGGGTATAGCGATGTTGTTTGTTTTGTTCTAATGTGTCAGATCTGTTAGCTTCTGCTGCCATATACGTCATGAAAAAGAAAAAAAAGACTCTCTCTCATTCCCTGTTTATACGAGACAGCGCATTTAGTAGTAGCTAACGAACTCCAAATTACACATGCACTGCACTTATTCTCTCTTCCAAGCACATTTTCATTCTCTCTTCACTCTCACAACCCTACGTTCTTCTCTTTCACGTCACAAGAACAAAAGCTTGTGTTCCCTGTTTCTGCTCTGCGTGAAAACAGAGTCCCCTGTTTGGTACTTACTGCAATGAAGTATATTCGGAGCAACAGCTTGAAGAGGCTGTTCTCGTTTGGAAAACGCGGGTTTGGGGAAGAAAACGATGTGGGGTTGGTGGCTCCTTCATGTGAAGAGCACCCTCCAAGACCCTCTTGGAAATGCTTCTCCTTTGAAGAGTTGTTTGATGCCACCAATGGTTTTAGCTCAGGTACTTTAAGTTAGTCTCCCTCAAGGTTTCAAGTTGCAGTTGCAGTTAAGTTACGGTTACATTTTCATCACTGATATCATGGAAACTGTAAACATGTTGGGGTCAAGAAACTCTGAAAGCCTTGAAGTTGGCTCAAATGAAGACCTTTGTTTAAAGCCTTGATCTCAGTCTATCTTTTTTGTTTGATATACTAAGCTTCTTTGTTTTGACTTTTTTTCTTCTTGTTTGGTAGGGAATTTGGTTGGGAGAGGAGGGTTTGCAGAGGTTTATAAGGGAACGTTGCGTGGTGGTGAGGAAGTTGCGGTGAAGAGGCTCACCAGAACTTCAACTGATGAGAGGAAGGAGAAGGAGTTTCTGATAGAGATTGGCACAATTGGTCACGTGCGACATGCCAACGTGTTGCCTCTTCTGGGGTGTTGTATTGACAATGGACTTTACCTTGTTTTTGAGCTATCCACCGTTGGTTCTGTTGCTTCTGTTATTCACGGTACATTAATAACATCGAACAAAAGTGAAAAAAGTACTTTTTTTTTTTTTTTTTTTTTTTCTGTAACTGTGTTTTGGGCTGCAAAATTTGTCATATGATGTTGTTTTTCAGAAAAGTGAAAAGAAAGGATCTTATTAATTAGGGTGTGTATTGTCCATGTAGATGAGAACTTGCCTCCTTTAGATTGGAAAACAAGGTATAAGATAGCTCTTGGGACTGCACGTGGTCTTCACTACTTGCACAAAGGCTGCAAGAGGAGGATAATTCATAGGGACATCAAGGCCTCAAACATTTTGTTAACAGCAGATTTTGAACCAAAGGTTCTTCAATTTGTACTCTACTTGTGTTCATTAGACCAATCTGTGTCTCAATAATAGTGATTTTGATAGCTTTACTCTTCCTTGGTAGATATCTGATTTTGGACTAGCAAGGTGGCTTCCATCTCAGTGGACTCACCATTCAATAGCCCCAATAGAAGGAACATTTGGGTACCCTTCTTTTCTATTTCCCTTCTGTGATTGCCAATTTTCCATAATATAAATATAGTTGGTTTTTAAATGGTTATTATTTTTTGTAGGCATTTGGCACCAGAGTACTATATGCATGGAGTTGTGGATGAGAAGACAGATGTATTCGCTTTTGGTGTGTTCTTGCTTGAAATCCTCTCTGGAAGGAAACCAGTGGATGGGTCTCACCAAAGCGTGCACAGCTGGGTATGATCCCTATGGACCTTTGATGTTGAAACTCTTTCTATTTAAGCACTTAATTCTAATTTCCGTGTTATTTCATGCAAAACCCCACATTTGGTTTGGTTGATCTAGATTTAGGCTAGACTAATGGTGACCTTGTTTAGTGTTACATTGTTTAAACATTTTCTTGGCAAATAAGTATGTGCTATTATGACTTGATTTGTAGGCTAAACCAATACTAAACAAAGGGGAGCCAGAAAAGGTCGTAGATCCAAGGCTTGAAGGGGCTTATGATGTGACACAGTTTAATAGAGTAGCCTTTGCTGCCTCCCTGTGCATTCGGGCATCTGCAACTTGCAGACCTACCATGAGTGAGGTACCTCAAACACATTTGTTGCACAACTTTGGTATCACTTTCCTGAAATCTTATTATTATGAAGCCAAACAAAGTTTAATAGGTTAAATATGGTTTAGTCTTTGTAAAAGGTCATTTTAATCCTAAAAATAAATTCTCTTTTAGTTTCTCATCAATGAAAATTTGTCTAAGGATGCTTGCATTCAGGCTTTTAAAACTTTCTATGAAGTTGAATGAATGCTAGTTTCAACTTAAAAATAAATAACTATTAGATGATATTCCATTCTCAGTCCAATCATCTACAGAAGTATATGTTCTTCTGCTTCCATTTTTATGAAAATGAGTATATGTTCTTTTGTTTTATAAATGACATAGAACTCAAAAAGAGACCAAAACTGAATATTGTCTTATTTGTAAAAGACTATAAACACATGTTATCAATTTTTAAGAATAAAATAATTTATGATTTAATGACATAGAACTCATTTACAATACCAATGTATTATAATTATATTTTTTATTTATTTGGTTAGAGTTGGATTATCTTTGTCTTTTGGCATAGAGTGTTCAAGTCAAAGGAAAGATTTCTCAAATTCAACGTTACTAATGTGACAATTACTGCTGATAACATTTTAATATTGATTTCTTTTATTAGTCGCTCTTATGTATGAGACTAACTTGTTGTCTAACAGGTAATCACCATTATCTTTATTTCTTCTTGTTTTTTTTCTAATGAAAGTAATCTATAACTTTGTTTTGTTCACAGACTAGGATAATAACTGCCACTGGTGTAACCACCACGGCATTGTATAAGTAACACTATTTAATGTTTATAAAACTATACAATTATTATGTATTACATAATGCTTTATAGGTAGAATAGTCTGTGTCTGTGACTGGTCCCCCACCTTCCTTTTACAACAAAATTTATCTAAGTCTCATTCTGCAATTAAAACTTTGATCAAATAACTGCTACATAGCAGCTTACTTTCTTGTATTAATTTCCAGAAATTAATTTTGTTACTACTCAAATTAATACAACTGTTATCCCATTACAAATCACATGATACAATAGATGTAGTTATAAGTGGGACTGCAAGTTTTCTTTGTTCGCGCGATTCCCAAAAATTTACTTGTTCTCTATTTGAAGGCCTCATTGTAAGTTCTCTCTAGCAGTAGAAATTGTTTCTAGAATTTCCAGACATTTAGAAATGACATTATCCTTTGTGAAAGTAAGGAATCTTTGTAAAAAATATTCTGGTACTCTAGGTCAAATATGTGATGATGGAACTATTTTTATTGTTTTGTGTGTGTGACAGGTACTGAAGGTAATGGAGGAGTGGGAGATGGATAAAGAGAAGTGGGAAATGGCAGAGGAGAAAGAAGAGGTGGAGCTATGGGGTTATGAGGATCTGGAATATGCATATGACAGTTCCTTTTCAATGTCTCTACCTGACTCAGTTGGAAGCACTTAAGGTAAAAGAGTTAGGTACCACTTTGAACTACCTGTAGATATATGCATATTGTTACATAAATACAAGCCTCTTGTGGCTCTTCTACTCCTTTTTAATGTATTTATGTGGATGTCAAATATTTATCATAATCCAACTCAATTACTTGCCTTAATTTTGACCCTGTACCTTTTTCCTTGTAAAGAAATTAATAAATACAATATGAATTTCAGATGCAGAAACATGTCATTGCATGGTCATTTTCTGCAGTGATGATTCACAGAACAGAATGACCACTAGTGCAAGATAACCATAGTTGTTAAAGAAAATGTTGAGATATTATTCAACAAGTCCTTAAATTGATTAAATTGAACATTGAAAGAGTGATACTTTTTTTCTTTTTGTAACATTTCACAATTTTGGATGGGAAATGTTCGCCAATTCTATTAAGAATTAATTTGTGTTAAAAAAATGAACAATTTTGTTTATTTTATCTATAATATTTGAATTCTTAATCCAGTTTATCTGAATTAACAATTTACCAGAAATTAATTTGTTTTTTCATCAGCATCAAATTAACATGTTATCATATGTTATGAGACAATTCATTTAGAAAAGGCTTTGCGTTTGATTTTCACTTTATAAAAACATTTTATACCAACAATAATCACTATATCAAGGGACAAAATCAATAATCAGAAACAAATCTCACAGAACCCTTTTCTGTCTGGTGTTATATATATATATATATATATATATATATATATATATATATATATATATTCATATATATACCAAACATGTACTATAGGCCAACAAATATACAACTCAACCTTCAAGTTTGATATAATAGTGCATGGCAGTGATTCATATGCTGAATGGCCCAGCCACCTGCAATTCCTAACCTATTTATGTTTATTCTTAAATCAGAAACAAGTTTATAATGGAGTGGGAGGAAGAGGATGATCTGTTATATTGGAGTTGCAACAATGACTCAGATCTTATTTACATGTAATAATGGTTTCATTAATAAAATAGATGATGATTAGAAATAAAATCGATGTAAGTTTTATTTTATAAGTTGGTTTTTTGAAATTAAATTAAATTTGAAAGTTTGCCTTTTAATAATTTTTTTTACATATTTTTTTGAGTGTTGGTTGATCCTTTGGGAGGTTTTAAGTATATTATAAAGAAATATCATTAAGTGAAAAGACTGTTTCACTCTGTCTAATTACATGAATACATTTAATTTTATCAGCTTAAAAAAAAGGAAAAAGTATAAAAGAAATTGTGAACGTAAGTTACTTCTAAAATATTTAGTGAAACTTCATTATGAATATTTTATGAAACTTTTAAAAATTCACATTAAAATTAGTAGAAAATTTATTTCTTTCCAATTTCGATAAAAAATTCGGAAAATAATTCTCATAATATATGAAAAAAATTAATAATAAATAAAATATATGAAAAATAAATTCAGATTTGTAATAATATTTCCTAGTTTTTTCATACATATATAATTTATATTTTATTTCTTTCCATATATATATATATATATATATATATATTACAACATATGTGTAACATAAATTATGTAATTATATATTTCTCCTTTGCTAAGACTCAATAAATTTCTCAGATGTTTTCATTTTGTAGTATAAATTTTATTATTCTTTTGTCAAAAAGATAAGCGTACTGTAGAATAATTACAATTAAATTAAAGCGAAACATAGTTAAATGATAACAATTACTCTATCTTAAATTTTTACTTGTTAAATAGAAACAATAATTTAAAAAGGTTATATATAAATAAAAAACAAACAAAAATGTAATAGATAAGTTTGAGTACATGTGTAATTTAGCTCACAGCTGGAGGGTCATAAAAAGGTTAGGTGGTGTGGTGTAGTACAACATCACATCCCAGTGAAAACCACACAATAATAAATTTATAATACTATAATAAATATTATAATAATATAATAGATGTTATCCAATAAGTGAATCTGGTCCAGACATGCATCCAAGGTATAAATTATGACAGGTAGGAACAAAGATTCTGTTCAAAAATTATATTGTCTGGTATATTATATAAGCAACTAATCACCATAAAAAAAACTAATTAAGAGCTTCAATAATTTTCAAGAGCTTATATATTTAAACTATTTAATATTTTTTCTGAAAAAATTATTATTATAATATCTTCCGCTTTACAGTTATATCAGACTAAGTTTCTTTCCATTTTCCATGAAAAAATATTTTATTTTAAAATTAGTTTTAAAAAATTTAGTAATTCATTAAGAGTTTTGAACAAAAATTAACATACTATTTATTGTTGAGCAACAGCTAAAAATGATCATAATTATAATTAAATTTAAAATAAACTATTTTTCTAATTGTAATATATAAAAAAATATTTTTCGTAAAAACTCTAAAATCCCTAAACAAATGGATTACAATAGGAAAGTGTTATGGGGGAGAGAAAGAAGAAATTGCTTACTTTTCTCACAATACATACATATATAAGTATATACATATATATATATATATATAGCAATAAATTAAAGTAATGATAGTGGATGAACCGGCCACATTTTGGACAGCAAATATAGCTTCAAAGTGGACTTGCTTAATAAAATATTGCGCGCATAATATGTGGTTGTTTAACTTCCCCCAAACATGCCTCTAATTTGTTTAGGTAGTAAGAGAATCTTGAACGAAAACATGACAAACGTATACCTTTGAAGTTTTGTTTAAAATAATTGTATTAAATTGTTTAACTTAAAAAAAAGTAGAGGTAATAATGATAAAACGATTGATAATAATTCGTATAGTTTAGAGTCACTGATTATTTCCATTTAATAACTCAAAATATTAATATTTTAATTATGTTTTTTTTTAATTTCAAATAATATTATATATTAGTAAAATTGGTCATCAAGGTATTTTTTTTAAAGTATATTAAAAGGCAAAATTTAAATCTAATTTAAAGTCTTATATTCTATAATTTAATTTTATATTTAGTTAATATTTTGTATCAAGAATCAAACATATATTAAATGAAAGCATGAATGAAGTATCTCAACCTTTTTACACAAAATAAAATAATTTATCCTTTTATTCCAACATAATCTTTTATGCCCACATGATTTTTTTTTCATAAAATTATCTCTTTTTTTTCTAACAACAAAAAATGAAACTTAAAAGAATGTTTCAACCCCAATACCAAATGTAAGATACATGAAACTTAAAAATATCCCTAAAAATCAAAATGAAAAACCATATAAAATTGAAGCAGTTAGTTTGAGCATGAAAATTTTGTAGAACCACAATACCAGCATGTGTTGCACTTCATGAAAATCAGCATATACAGGGAAGTTTTCTTTGCCTTTTGACAGGTTTATGACTGAGGTAGCAACTTTTGTGATCCTTGGCCAAGTAAATTCGATCATGCAGAAAGACATTTGCAGATAATTGTGGCAAAAATAACCTGTAACAACACTACAATATACTCTTCTATGAATGCAGCACTTGAAAGTGTTTTGATGTGTTCTGCTTGTTCCCTCATTCCAGTTTTGTTGTCCATTATCCCTCTAGATTTATTGCAGAAGTAGTAAATTGCATGGTTGCCACACTTTGGATAAATTGTAACCATATATCCTTAGCTAAAACCAAGCACAAAACCTTACCACCATCCTTTGAACTACAAAAATATATAACTAACTAAAACATTTCTACCTAATAAAAGTCAGTGAAGCAGAACACAGGATGCCAAAGTTTACTTATGAACAGTAACAATTAACAATTAAAACAGGATGTTGTTATTTTCATTTTCATTAGAGGTATGCTCCTAATCGATCAAATATTCATTAAATTTTTATAAAAACAAGAATAAAAGTTAAGGAAATATAATATTGTAATAAAAAATTAGTTATAATTATATAAATTTGAAATATTGAATCAAATAAATTGAATGTAAAACAAAGTTAAAAGGATAGTACCTCAATAAAAATGTTCAACATTATTTATACCTATTCCTATATCTGGATATTGTCAGTTAACATCAGCACACATTTTAAATTATTTGAAATCCCTATCTATGTACAAATGTCATCCAATATTTTATGCCACCCCGCAAAGTCAACCGTTGTTTTCTTAAGTTCTAATGGGCAAACCATACACAGACCTAAATGGGAAAATTATGTTTCGTAATTGTTAGCCCATAACATGCACACAAGTTGGATATTCTGTTGGGTAATTATGTGAAAGTATTGTTATAAATAATAACTGATCATGAAATTTAATCACACAAAAAGTTGAAGGTTCCATCTAAAACAAAGAGTATGGTATTATCAAATTTTTATTGATATGTCTTAAATTCATACACTGAATTTATTTAAAACTTTAAATAGACCTATATATTATCCTATTTAACAATTTTATCAGAAATCATGTTTCTAAATAAATTTTAAATTCAGATTAAACTTTTGAAGGTTTTATAATATCAATATCCATGCATTTGGTCAAGAAGTTAATTACGTACTCACATGTTTTGAGAAAGAAGAGTTTACTCGGTCTATGAAATAAACTATAGAGAGACGCAACTACTAGGGAAGGCACGAACTACTATTGTGTTTTACTCCGTTTTGAAAGTTTTATGCCTTGGTTTTTCTTTGTTCTTCATTTTGAAAGGCATAGTGAAAAAGAAGATGGCAGAAAATATGAAGAGAAGCAGCTTCGAAGTGTTGGGAATGTGCTGTGCTACAGAAGCAGCACTGGTTGAAAGAATTCTGAAGCCTCTTCTTGGTGTCAAACATGTCTCAGTGATAGTCCCTACACGAACAGTCACTGTGGTCCATGATGTTCTCTTCATTTCTGAGTCACAAATAGGTGATTTCTGTACCGTTTTCTCTTCACTTTTTTTTGGTTAACAAAAGTTGGTGTATCAGGGGTTGATCGTGGATTTAAATATCTATAATGATCACGAGAGAAGTTGACTGATTCTTTAATCTTTATGTGATATAGCTCATAACTTCCTTTATTGCTTGGATTTATTATGGGGTGTGACTACGTGCTTTTCTCAGTTCATGATGTAATTTTACCTTTTAAAATTGTTACTTCCTGTTAATGTTTTTGCTTTTGGATTTACATGCTAGCTTTTCTTGGGGTCTGAAATGTGTTGACTGATGGTTTTGCTGTCATGTAGAACTTGTCATGTCAATCCCTTGTCGAGGGTCTAGAAGTGTAAGCTTCGAAAGTAATTCATCGTGATAGTTAAATTTTTTGCTTAACTAACAGTATGTCAATGAATATATAAGTATAATTTTACATTAGTTATGGTAACCAAAGGGAATTACTACTATTGATCTATCATATATGAACAAGGCTTTCTTACTTTGTGGCGAACTAGATCGTAGTTAACAGAAATCAGTACACAGGAACACGTAATATGGGGGGTTTGCAATCAGTTATTGTTTGCAATCATATGACAAATCTTTTGTTATTGTGAATTTGATACACAACATGTGGTATGGTGAATTGGGTTTGCAGTTTAACGTTGAACGAGTCCTGGTAACTATGGCCAGAACGTCCTAGGATTCTCAGACCCTGTATGGTGGGAGCCATATGAACATGAACTGAACCATTTTAATTGGAGAAGCTTTCTATCTTCCTAGGATTTATAATGATTGTAAATACTTCTAATACAGCTTGTCAAATAAAACTTTCATTGGTTATTATTCAAATGCATGGAGTTTCTAATTTAAAATTTACATTCACAGTGTTACTTGTAAATTTAATTACTTTTTAGCTGAGATTATGTATGATTTGCTTTGGCATTCACTAAAATACGTTTTGCTTTAGTCTATTTTCTGTTCCTAAATATCAAAAATGAGGGAAAAAATCTTGTGTAGAGTCATTACTTTATTTTCCTCAAACAGACACGAGAATTTATTTAACTTTGTTGTTTGATTGTGTCAGCTGATGCACTGAATGCTGCAAGGCTTGAAGCTAGTTTGAGACTACAGGGAGAGACTGATAATGAAAAGAAATGGCCAGATTTAACTACAATGGTGTGTGGCTTGTTTCTGGCACTTTCTTTCTTGAAATATATATATCACCCTTTGGAATGGTTGGCACTTGGTTCTGTTGTCATTGGCTTCCCTAAGCTTCTACTCAGGGCCATTGCATCCATTAAGGCTCTGACTCTTAATATCAACATTCTGGTTATCTTGGCAGGTACTTTGGTTTGAATTGTAATTTGTCGATTCCTCAGTCAAAAATCGTACACTTTACTAATGTAGTTTACTTTCCAAAGAAAATAACAACACTTGTTAGTTTATATGGAAAAAATGTACATGTATGACATAAGACAGAATGTCCTGTTTGTTATGTTTCACTTTTATACCTTGCAGTGTGTAGTACTGCTGCTTTACAAGATTTTTGGGAGGCTGGTGTCATCATCTTCTTATTCTCCATTGCTCAATGGCTTGAGACAAGAGCAACTCACAAGGTTTGGGACATCATTTCCCCAATTTCTTCTTAAATGTTTGCTACATTTTCTTAATTAAGTAACTCTTCCTATTAATGCCAAATTGTGTGCATTTAGGCTTTGTTTGGATGGGGGAGTGGATTTAAAGGAATTTGAGTAGATTGTGTATGGATGATAAAGGTTGTTTGGATTAATAGATAGATGGTAAGATTTGAAGGGATTTGAGGGGAATGTCTGTGAAAGTTTGGGAATGATTTGATAGATGTTATAGATTTTTTTTAATTGATATATTTGTGAAATTACTAATTGACTCTTGTGGAATAATTGACCTAACTGCATGTGCAGTATATTGCAAGGGGTGTTTCGTAATTTCCAATAATTACATCCTTGCAAATATCTTCAACTGATCAAGGATCTTATCTCCCAAATCTTCGCCAATTCATCCTCGCAAATTAGTTCAACCAAACACACTTAATCCACGAACATCCATCCTCTTGAACAGTGGAGCCAAGTAAATTGGTTGAACCAAACACAACCTTAATGTGCTTATCTATATACTCTAGTTCCCTTCTATGAGGCATAAATTTAGATTTGATTTTTAATGTTTTTACAATTTTGTCAATGACTAATCATGGTATTCCCCAACAAAACGTGCAGTACCAGGTTACATGCAAAGTAGGAGTAATTTCTTAAAACATTGTAAGGATTTGTTAGAGGCATGAGCAAATTCCAAGTTTATCATCTTGCTTTGCTCTTAACCGAAGGTGACTACAGCTGGATTCTTGTCTGTCTATACTCTTATTATGAGATAGTGAAGAATTTCTCTTTTCTTCTCTCTCACACACATTAATCACTGTTAAGTTGTAAAACACACACCTAGTACTTCATTAAAACATTGCTATTCAATATGTTATGATGTGCTTTATAAGTTTAAGCTTATATTATATCTACAAAGTGGCAGAGAAACAAGGTACAGAACTTCACTATTGTCTTCAGTATCATTTCTCAAATTGCAATTACATTTGCTTCTGAAATGTTCTTCTGTGTGTATATTGTAAAATCATTATGGTTTTTCCTTGTTGCTATTTTTGTTTTCAGCTGTACTGCCGATATCTCTGGTACCAAGATTAATATTATGAATAATTAATATTAGAAGTTCTTAGAACTACTTAAGAATTGAAAATTTTGCTGATATGATATATAACATAGACCTGAAAAGAAGAATAACCGCAAGTCTTGCACATAAATAAGACAGTGCAGGTGTCTGAGAAGAAACAGAAAATTTTAAGGAGAAAAAGTGTTAGTAGAGTTCTTTGTGCTATATTGGGCCAATTTACTCCATAAATGTACGTGTCTTTTCCTATATCAAAATATTTGGTGATTTACTCCATTAGTCCTAGTTTTTCTTATCGTAGTTGATCATAACTCAGCTTATTCTATTAATTATTATTTCTTCACACTCATAAACAAACACTGATTATTACTTAGTGCTAGAATATGCAACTATTGGTTGAAGAACAGACACTATAAGACCTATTTTATGTTAACGTTTTTGACATTTTAAACCTGTACTTTAGGCAAAGGTTGCAATGTCCTCTTTGACTAGCATGGCTCCTCAAAAGGCTGTTATTGCTGAAACTGGGGAACGTGTTGACGTCAATGATGTTAAGATCGACACCGTACTTGCAGTGAGGTCGGGTGACGCTATTCCCCTTGATGGAATCGTGGTGGAAGGAAAGTGTGAAGTTGATGAAAAGATGTTAACTGGAGAATCATTACCTGTGATCAAAGAGCCTGATTCAGTAGTATGGGCTGGAACTATTAATGTGAATGGTTAAGTATCTACCTATTCTTTATCTGTCAACTTTTTTTTACCAAAACTATGCTTAATAATTCTGGTTGTATATCATCCCAGGATATATAAGTGTAAAAACTACTGTGCTGGCAAAAGACACAGTGGTGGCTAGAATGTCAAAACTTGTTGAAGAGGCCTCTAGCAGAAAATCTCGAACACAAAGATTCATAGATAATTTTGCTAAGTACTATATTCCTGGTAAGTATCAAGTACATACTTCAGCAACCTTTTTCCTTTGTGAAACTAAACAGAAATAAATTCTGCACCAGCATTACTTTTACTTTCGGTGTTTTAAGATTTTGATTGATAAATATGCTTTCGACCTACATTATCAGAGCAAATACTGATATTTCTATATATTTATATTATCTTGCAGCTGTTGTTTTGATTTCAGCTAGCATTGCTGTGGTTCCAGCTGCATTAGAAGTTCCTAATATAAAACCTTGGCTCCATCTTGCAATTGTGGTTTTGTTAAGTGCATGCCCTTGTGCTCTCATCCTCTCCACTCCTGTTGCAATCTTTTGTGCTCTCACAAAAGCTGCAACAAGTGGGTTACTACTGAAAGGTGGAGATTATATTGAAACACTTTCTGGAATTAAGACAGTGGCTTTTGATAAAACTGGCACAATAACAAGAGGAGAGTTCACAGTGAAAGATTTTTCTGTTGTAGATGACATTAGCATTGAAACTTTATTGTACTGGTAACTTTTATTAATTAAACAAAAGAATGTCAATGCACTCTGTTTGGAGAGTTCATAATTGTTTTATGACTAAATTGATTTGTTTAATGAAAACTTTGCAGGGTTTCAAGTATTGAGAGTAAATCAAGTCATCCTATGGCAGCTGCACTAGTGGAATATGGAATGTCTCATTCTGTCAGGCCAATCCCTGAAAACGTGGAGAATTTTGAAAATTTTGCTGGGGAAGGAGTTTTCGGTACAATTGATGGGAATGATATCTATATTGGCAATAGAAGAATTAGTGCCAGGGCTGACTCCGAAAGAGGTGATTATAAACCATGTCCATGGTTTCAAAAGTAGTTCTTTTAGTCTTTCAAATCTTGAATATCTGAATGTGTGTGTGGCTTTCCATTTTACTAATGCTGTTTCTTTGCTATTTGGTCACCTCTTACCAGATACAACCACTTGAATAATTTTCAATATATTTCCAACATTTTCTTACAGTTCTTCAAAATCTGGAACTTAAACAGTAACCATTAGCCTTTAGTTCGTTTCGTATCCTTTATTCATTAGTTTATCACTTCAATAGAGACTCAAAAACTACTCAAGAACTCAAAAGTACACTTAAGTACTCTTTGGGTAACAATTTAGGATTATTTCAATTCTATTTGTGCTTCATTGTTCATATTTATCCCTTGTGATAGTTTATGCACTGAGGTATTCTATCGTCTTTTTAGTTGATTACCACTTGCAATTTCAAAGCCATGAAATTTCTACCCACCAGAAACAATACTGTGGACCAACTCTGGTTGGAGTCTTCAGCTTAGTTGATACTTGCAGATCAGGTGCTCTGGAGGCAATAGAAGAGCTAAAGTTGTTAGGCGTGAGATCTGTCATGCTAACAGGAGATAGCACTGAAGCTGCTATGTATGTTCACAGTCAGGTATGCTCATAGTAATATAATATGCACTCTATTTAACCAACAATGTTATGACAAAACGAAAAATATGTTAATTTGATAGACTTTGTTCTCAACAATGTCATTTTTCTTTTCCTGACCGAAGAGGCTTCAGTTTTGGTCATTAATGCTGCTTCTTATGATCCATATTAAAACTTACAAAAATTATTCTCTGCAGTTGAACCATGCTCTAGACCTTGTACACGCAGAGCTTCTACCTGCGGAAAAGGCACTGATCATTGAGAATTTGAAGAAAGATGGGCTAACAGCCATGATTGGAGATGGCATAAATGATGCTCCTGCATTAGCCACAGCTGACATTGGTATCTCAATGGGAATATCTGGTTCAGCTCTTGCAAATGAGACAGGCAATGCAATTCTTATGTCGAATGACATCCAAAAGATACCTGAAGCCATTCGGCTAGCAAAGAAAACTACCAGAAAGCTCATTGAGAATGTCATTATTTCTGTTGGCTTCAAGAGTGCTATACTTGCATTGGCAATTGCGGGATACCCTATTGTTTGGCTTGCTGTGTTGACTGATGTTGGTACCTGTTTACTTGTGATTCTCAATAGCATGTTAATTTTACAAGACAAACCAAAATATGTAAGAAAATCTACAAGTTCTAAATATGGCACCTTCTTGGAAGATTTGACAACGACTCTACTTGACAATGAAAGTAACAACACTAAAAACCAAGGGCTTCTTACTGCTGAAAAATGTTCTAAAGATTGTTGTAAAGACGACACTTATCATGCAGAAACTACAAGCAAGAATGAATCTTCTGCACTTTTGAAGTTGAGCTCACTCAAGGGAAACCACACCGGAAACTCGGTCTCTATTGAAGTGCATATAGTGAAACCATGCAATGGTTGTTGTCTAAGCAAAGTAAAAGTGTATGAGGACTCCACATGCAGAACAAAGAATGGTTCTGGTTGTTGCCAAGAGCAATCTAAGAATGAAAAATGTGTCACTGGTTCTGTTGCCAGAGAAGATGCCAGCATTGCTTCCTTGGAGTCTGATTACCTTAAGGACAAGTCTGTGAATATTCCAGAGTTGTCTGGGACAGAAAGGACTACAAATTGCTGCAACAAGACATGCTGTAATGATAGTTTTAACAATATGACTAACCTAAGCCAGCCAGAAATTATTATAGAGTGATCTAAATGGTAGTAATAGCAAAACATTTTTATCTATTGATTTATTTAAACCAGAAAGACATTAGACTTAAAACTGTTGAATAATGTATTGTATAAGTGCTCAGTGGAGACTGAATACTTATTGAATGTCTTTTAAGAGTAATTAGTAGTATTCAAGAGATTCTTTATGTATATCACCTTTAGTGAAGTCCTCACACTACGAAAAGACTAAAAAGAAGTATTAACTACTCCCACTTCTTTGACAATCTATAGTCCCCCCACACCACAGCATAACTTTCAAACCTTTTATAAAGGATATTTATGGTTAAACTATCTATGAAATTAACCAAAAATGCATCGAGTGGGTGAAGTGGCTAACATAAAAATTACTCAGCTTCACAAAACAAATAAACTGTGAACTATAGAATTGCACTTTTTTGCTCACTATCAGCTGGTGTTTTGAATTGTCCAATGTCTAACGACACCATAACCGCGTTTTCAGAAATTGCAGGAACTGTAATTATCATCCTCACAGGTAGGATTTAAACTGAAATATTTATTTTGTTTTCATCTTCTGTTCTGTGTTGTTTTATTCGTGAGATTTTTGTTATGATTGAATACTCTAATGATCTTAAACCAGTTGTCCTTTTTGTGAAGAAATGTTGTACCTTTTGGAGCACAGTAACCAAACGGAAAAAAGGGGTTGATGTTGGTCGTAGAGCATCATTTACAAAGAGACCAGACAAACAATTTGGGATATTTGTTAGGGTCAGGAGGTTTCGGAGCAGTTTATAAAGAATGTTTAAAGAATTTTAAATAAATAAATTTTTTTCTCTTAAGAATTTAACCTTTAACCATTTTCTATGAACTTAGAACAAGTGTCTTTACTTTGAAAGTTGTTACTGTTTTTCCTATAACATTTCATTAATATTGTGTCCCATGCATGATAGTCCTCAGTAAAGAGTGTTAGATGGAAAATGCATGGTTTTGCGAATTCATGAATGAAATCATAAGTAAGCCAATTCAAACACCAATAATTTCTATCAAATAAACATGTTTCTTAATAGATTTCATTTTAACTTTTATCCAATAAAATGGAAACACGCTGATTGCTATATGTTGCCTTGTTTTCATTGTGAATATCCCCGAAACTAAATATATAAAACAAAATACGCGTTTTCTGGCATATAAAGGTCAACTAGGCGGGATATAACGTGTCGTACACGTAATATCTTCTGGTATTATAAATGTCTTAGTTACATCAGACTTGGTCTGAGAGAGACACTGTTTCTTCTTTCTCTCTTTCTATCCTTAAGTACCTTTTATGTTAAATTTGCATGCTATTGGAGTCTTCTGCTAATCCTAATTCCATCGTTAAGTTTTCTATCCAGGCTTATAAGCTTATAGAATAAACATGAGTTTTCGATTTCCTTCTCCTTCTGACGATTTTCAGACTCAGGCACAGAACGATTTTCAGACTCAGGCGCAGAACGAGTTTGACCATTTTATGGAATGGACAGTAATAGCGTCCATTGGTAAGCAGATAGTGTGTGTGTTACGATAAAGCATTGCTGTCACATTCATTGGTTTGTATGTGTACCCTTTAAAGGATAAGTCACATATGTGTGTTTTTACAGATTTCTATTATGCAATCTAGAACATGCATCCTTATCTTCAAATATCCTATTACATTTGTTCTACTCTCAAAGTATTCATTATAATAACTAGAGACGTTGAAACGAATCATGACGCGTTGAGAAATTATTTTCTTTTGTTTTTGGTTGTGAAATGAGATTCAACCCACTAATAAATCTGTTCAAGTTCATCTCCATTAAATTTTTAGTGTGAAATCTTTAATTTTTTTAACATACAATCTTTAATTCTTTATAATGGCGTTTTAATTTCTATATATATTGCCCTGGATATAAAATGAATCTAAAAAGTCAAATACTGTGGCAAAGTGCAGGTAAAATGAAAAGAAGATAGCCTACACAGAAACATGTTATATGTTCTCATTTTTCCACCACTCAACTGTGTCTTCTATTTCCATTTTCAGCTTCTGGAGTGGTGGGACTCGTAGCTATTATAGCAATAGTATATGCCATTATTCAATGCTTAAAGAAGGCAGGAGAAGCAATTCCTGCATATGCGCAGCTTCCGAGCACAGAGAAGGATCATAAAGCATCAAATTCGTTTCCTTCAACTAGAGAAGTTGAAGTAGTAATAACACCAGCTTCCACAGTTCAAGGTTCAAAAACTGAGTTTGAAACGATGGAAAGATTCTTAAGCAATATCAACAAGGAGAAACCCGTCAGATTCTCTCCTGAGGAACTGGATCTGATTACATGGAGCTACTCAACCATATTGGGTTCAGGTGCTTTTGGGGTTGTCTACAAAGGGAAACTGTCCAATGGAGATGATGTGGCTGTCAAAGTTATCAACAGTTTGGACATGGGAATGGAAGAGCAGTTAAAAGCAGAAGTTGGCACCCTTGGAAGAACTTACCATGTCAATCTAGTCAGGCTTTATGGCTTCTGCTTCCACCGTGACAAGCGAGCTCTTGTTTATGAGTATGTGGAAAATGGCTCTTTGGACAAGCACTTGTTTGGTAGCCAGAATCAAGACATTGACTTGGGGAAGCTTCTTGAGATTGCAATTGGAACAGCAAAAGGAATTGCTTATTTGCATGAAGAGTGTCAAAAAAGAATAATTCATTATGATATTAAACCGGAGAATGTTCTTCTTGACATGAACTTGGAACCGAAGGTGGCAGATTTTGGCCTTGCTAAGCTTTGCAGCAGAGAAAATAACGTTTCAGTAAACACACACTTTAGAGGAACAAGGGGCTATGCTGCACCTGAAATGTGGAAGCCTTTCCCAGTGACTCACAAGTGTGACGTTTATAGTTTTGGTATTCTACTCTTTGAAATGGTTGGGAGGAGAAGGCATTTTGATGGTAACTACGGGGAATCACAACAATGGTTTCCAAAATGGACATGGGATATGTTTGAGAATAATGAGTTATTGATAATGCTTTCACTTTGTGGAATTGAAGAGAAAGACAAGGAGAAAGGTGAGAGGATGTCAAAGGTGGCTCTGTGGTGTGTTCAGTATTCACCTGATGATAGGCCTCTTATGAGTACTGTGGTGAAGATGCTAGAGGGTGAAATTGAAATTTCTCCACCTCCATTTCCCTTCCAAAACCTGGTGTCTCTTAAGCAAAACTTGACTCAAAAAGGAAGTACTACTGCAGATTCAGATGCTACTGAGTCATGGGAAACAACATCATATCTGAAATATGGCTCCAAAATGAAGCGCAATACATTTGAGATCGAAGAACTTACTTAGTTGTAGCATAACAGTACAGATATTGTTGTGCATTCAAAGAGCCTTTTTGAGCTTTGTGCACATTCTGCAACCCAATTTGTTGCCTAAACTAAAACCTCAAAAAATCTCTGGTACACAGCTCAGCAACAAGAATTTTGTCAGTTCATTAAACCAGAGGTGGAAGGGAGTGAAAGCTTTCTACGTTTTTGGTAATCATAGGAATTACTATTCTAATCATTATTAACGAGGAATATCTAAATTCACGTAGGAAACATAAATATAAATGAGTATAGCACATTGACCTTTTTTTTTTTTTTTTTTTAATTATATTTAACTTTCCTTTTTTTTTTTTTTTTTTTTTCTTTTTTTATTTTTTTTTTTTTTTTTTTTTTTTTTTTT
>Ga0099824_1003881_pt1 | contig 21685 bp, 18 predicted proteins | sample SiratrowhiteBW_FD_76837 | JGI IMG/M metagenome (GOLD analysis project Ga0099824, IMG submission 76837) | Root nodule microbial communities of legume samples collected from California, USA - Siratro white BW | ecosystem: Host-associated > Plants > Roots > Nodule | place: USA: California... | reverse complement strand
AGCATTTTACAAGTTGCTCTATTTGTTTACGAATGGATTTGTGGGGAGCAAGAAGCGATCCTTTTTAATAATAACTTGCGAAGCGTCAAACGTAGTTGGTTTTGATTTAAGTTGTATGTTTTTCTCTAGTTTGTTGAATACATGTCAATAGAATTGTTTATGATTCTTGTTTTTAAATATTATTTCAAGAAATTTTTAAATTTATTCATGATATAGGTTAGAAAAAGGAAGTGTTCCATAGATTATGGCAGATTAGAGCCTTACCGTCATCTCTGATTTGTGTTTGGAGGATAATGCATAATAGGCTACTCACTAGAGATAACTTAGCAAGGATTGATAACTCACTTGAGAGAAAAATGTGTGTTTTGTGTAATCAGTTTGAGGAAAGTTTGAGCCACTTAGTGTTTACATGCAAGGTTTCAAGCTCTATTTAGAAGTTATGTGAAAATTCGCTAGGTGTGCAACTAGTGTACTATCACTCAACCAAAATTTAATTTATGGAAATTGGGCATATTGGGGGTAGACGGAAAGGAAAAAAATATGTGGAGTGTATTGTGGGTACTTATAGTTTGGTACATATGAAAATATAGGAAAAATGGTGTGCGATGTTGGTTAGGTATTGGATTCAATCTAAATCCTAGGTTGTGGTTAGAAGAAAATACAAAAAGTTCATATTTCTCCTTTTCTGATTTGCCCACAACCACACCTATGTGTGAATATGATTAGGTAACAATGAGTAGTCAAGGGTAGTGGAGGAGATTTTTACTCTTGAACGGGGTGAAAGGAACATTTCTGCTAGCATTAGGCCTTTAGGTTTTTTGGCTTACGCAAAACTAGGGCCTGAGGGTATATTTTTCTAGATATTGATTATTATTATTTTTGTTAACAGATTAGTTTATGCTAGTTTTACAGGATACAAAATTGATGTGTGACTATGAAGGGGGATTTTTTTCCTTTAGCAGAATGGTGTGCAAAGTTATGATGGTAAAACATTTAACTAGAAGCATTTTTTCTATTTCTCAAAACTAAATTTCAAAAATCTACACGCAGAAGAAAAATAATTAACCCACTATCCTTAGGTCATACTAAGGACGATCTGCTCTGATACCAAATGTAACATCTCATATTTTTCATATAATAGGAACTTTATTTACATAAAAATTATTTAATAAACCTAAATATAAATATCCATACATTCATCATATATTTCAAAATATACTTCTTCATATATTATTTAATAAAATATCTTCTTATAATCACAAAATAAAATTAAAATTTTCCATCAACTCATTGAGGAGTCACACCACCTACCAAATCCTCTCCTCACGTGTAATACACGATCATCGCAGATTTAAAAACAAAGTAAACATCACACAAAAAAAACAGTAAGCTAGAGAGTATTAAAAAATATATAATCATAAATATGATTTCTATTCCCAATTAAACTACAACACATCAGGTTTTCATAATTCATCTCACACATTACATTATCATTAACACATCACATCAGGTTTTCATAATTCATCTCACACATTACATTATCATTAACACATCACATTGATGTAACACGATTAATCCCTATGATATGATCCAATCGATGCTTTTTCACACTTTAGAATAGTCATATTAAGTTGTCTATCTATGTGATCTATTCTAATTGGTTCCTTTGCACACTGTAGCGTAATCATATAAACTTTTCAATCCATATGATTTGGTTTAGTCACTTCTTCTTTTGAATCCATATGACCTGGTCCAATTGTTTTTTTTTTCACACTGTAGCGTAGCCATATAAACCTTTTAATATGTATGATCTGGTTTAATCAGTTCTTTTTCACACCATAGCACAGTCATATGAACCTATTAATCCATTTGATTTGGTCCAGTCGATTCTTTTTCACACCATATAGCGAAATCATATGAATCTCCTTTGCCTCTCATCGTATGGTATTCTTCATCTATATGATTCCAATCTACCAATAGAGTCAGTATACATTCTTCAATACAAATATACAAACAATACACATCCTAACTAATTTCAACACGAGTATTTTCTTTCCTAAAGATACTATGTCCACTACAAAAGAAAATATCAAAATAACATCAAAATTTTTGCATCCATTAAACGGTTGACACAAATAGCGTCGGCCAAAGTGACGACTTTTGAAATCAAATTTAAAGCATCAATTTAACTCATGCAAAAGTTGTTGCAAACCTTTTTTTTTTTTTAAATTAAAAAAAACGGTGTGTTGTGACGACTTGGCCTATGTTAACTTTTGTGTTTGTGTGTAGTCGAGTAACAAAAAATACAAAATATAGTTGAAATTAAATTAAATTCAGAACAAAAATATAATATGAAATAAGAGTATTATTATTACATTAGAAAAATAAAATAGATGTAAATTTGTAAATAAAAGAATAAGTTAAAAAGTAATTATGAATTTTATTGTTAAATAATTAGAAAAAATTATGAATTAAATGATATATATTAAAATTTGTTTAGTATTTTGTAGTATAATTAATAAAGAAGAAAAATATCAAAATATTAAAAATATTTACAATAAGATCAAAGTAATATAGTAAATAAATAAGCGATGAAAAGTTATTATGATTATTTCTTAATAATTTGATGAAATAAATAAAAAAAATAATCATAACTTTTAAAATTTAATTAAATGATCATAAAATATAAATGAATGATAGTTGCAGCATAAAATATAAATGAATATAAGATATAACATGTTAAATGATACTTTAATTTGTTCAAATCCAATATATTATGTGTATTAGTTATATATTCTCCCAAATTGGTGTTATAATATTTTTGTCAAAAAATAAATAAATAAGATAAATAAAAAAATAGTCTAGCAATGCTCTAATGACTTTAAGTGTGTGACTGAGTTTTAAAATTTTACAATAATAGAAAGAGGAAAAGATGGTTAAAAAGTGCCTTAATTAAATTAATTTAGTTTTATTTTAATTGAATTTCAAATGAAAGTCAATAAAAGAGGAGTGAATGTACATGGCAGCCTAAGAGACTCCATTTGAAATGGGTCCAGAATACCAAAAGTGTCTTAATTAGGGCATCATAGCATACTTTTTATTTGAAATGGTGGGCGGAAGACTCTTAATTTGAAATAAGGTTGGAAGGAGGGGTGAACGTGCAAATCAGCATAAGAGACTCTTCATTGGGTGGTATTACATTGACAACACATATAACAATATTAGAATTTAATTGCATTAATTTTGAATAAAATTAGGTTGTACATACATGTTCACTCAAGAAGGTGAACAATTTCATATAGAAAAAAAATATTTTAAAGTGAATTAAATTTGTAGATAGAAAATTATATAAAAAAATATTTGTTTTAAAATGCATGAAATTTTGTTAGACTATGAATAAATTTATAAAATGTTCAAAGTAGTTGAATTAGTATTAGGAGGACAGCAGAAAAGAGAATGCAACAATAATAAATGATCGTTGTACTTCATTAGTTGTATGTATGTAATATATTAAGTGTATGATATATGATTATGTAGGTATGTTTGATTACGGTAAAATATTGATTATTATATGATATTTAAGAAATTGTTTAAAAAAAAAGAACTAGAACGAAATAAAATTTTAAGTGTAATTCTCAAGTTTTATTCCATCATAATATATAAATTTTAAAAAAAATAATTGTCTTATTAGAAAATTTAAGTTTAATTATAATTATGATAATTATGAGACAATTTTAATTATAATTTTGTTAAGTATAAGATAATTAAATGACAATATTATTAATTATTAAAAAATTATGAATTATAATAAAAATGAATAAGTAAGTAAATAATTAGAACTAAATTAAAAAAAATAAAAAGAAGTAATTTAGTATGGGATCCTATAATGAGCCCAACATTTCGTGCTCATCTAACGGATATGTTGGTATGAGGGTTGGGCCCAAGGCCCAAGCCACTGGGGTGGACAAAAAAAGTCTCTCTCAAGCAGGTAACCACCTCATGCGAGCCAATGCTAATAACACAGAGTTTATGCTAGGGCAATGAGGAGGGACGTGAAAACCTATTGGGTTATAAGGGGATTGAGGCAAAGGCTAGGCTCGATGACAAGGAAGTGCAATTTGAAACCCAATAGGGCAGTGGGGGACCTGGTGACGCGGCTCAAGGTTTGCGAGGGCGGAACGACGTGATGCACCTGATTAACGCCAAACCAATCAACCCTCGAGAGATGAAAGGAAAAATACCAATGTGGAGAGGAAAATCCAATAAAATTATGAGAAGGAAGAAGTGCAAAAGAATTGATTCTGATGGGGTGTAACTTCTCTCTATTAAATCTAGGTCAGTATCCCCTAACCGATCTTGTTCCATTAATGATAGTAGTATCTTTAATTGTAATAGAAGAGCTAAGGAGCGCTCTAGTGGGGGTTTGGAGGTGGAACTGTGGAGAATTGTGAGAGATTTAAGGTGGAGTGTTCGTTAGGTGAGAATAGGTTATTCATTGGTTTCGCGTGCTAGAGCAGAGGAATACCAAATTGATGAGGAACCTGATGAGTTAGGAAAGGCAAGGCTCGATATGAGTGTGATAAGCATAAATATTAGAGGATTGGGGTGTGGTGTGAGGAACCGTAGTTGGTTAAGGAGAAGTATTTGTCTGATAGGTTCATAGCACAATACAAATGGAAGGTTAACATAGATGGGGTAGAGTTTAATAGAATTAATGAAACAGATAATGACATGTTATGTAGCTTGTCTATAGAGGATGAAATTTTACAGGCAATAAGAGAATGTGGGGGCTCAAAAAGTCCGGGACAGAATGGGTTTAATTTTAGTTTCATCAAGAATAACTGAGAGGTGATAGGGGAGGACATTATTAAAGCTTTACATTGGTTTTATGAAACAAGATGTATACCCACGGAATGTAATATCTCATTTGTCACACTTATATCTAAATGCAAAAATCCTTCTAAATTAGGTGATTTTAGATCTATCTCTTTAGTGGTGTGTGTCTATAAAATACTTGCTAAAATCCTAGCTAATAGACTCAAAATAGTGTTGGGAAAGGTAATTGATAAGAATCAATATGCATTTCTTACCGAGAGGGGGTAGTTGGATAGTGTAGTAATTACTAACGAGACAGTTGATTTTTTAGAAAGGAAAAGAGGAAGGGGGTGATTGTTAAGGTTGATTTTGAGAAAGCCTATAATTGAGTGGAGTGGAATTCTTAGATTATATAATGAAGCGGCTAGGATTTCATTGTAGGTGGATTAATTAGATCAAAAGTTGTCTCAAATCCTCAACAGCATCGATATTGATCAATAGTAGTCCCATTAAAGAATTTAGACCGACAAGAGGGATTAGACAGGGAGACTCTCTAGCTCCATTTCTATTTTTGATTATGGCGGAGAGGTTGGCTAGGTTAGTCAGATAGGCTTTTAGATCAGGGGTCTTAGAGGGGGTAAAGGTGGGGAATAGGGAAGTGGAGGTGAAGCTATTACAATTCACAGATGACACCATTTTTTTCTGTCAAGCAAATTTTAAGTGTATATTAGCTATTAAGGCTATTTTGCGTAGCTTCAAGGTTGCTTCATGTCTGAAGGTCATTTTCCACAAGAGTCAGGTAGGTGTTGTAGTAATTTCTCGAATATAGATTTGACTATTTTTTCTAACTACTTGAACTCTGATAGAATGTCAGTTCCATTTAAATATCCAGGAACTATAATTGGAGGGAACCCCAAAAGGGTGAAATTTTGGGATCAAATTATCCATAAGATACAAAATAGGCTTTCTATGTAGAAGGGTAGGTTGTTATCTATGGCAGGCCGATTGTGCTTAATTAAATCAGTTCTTAGTGCATTGCCATTGTTTTATTTTTCTTATTTTCAAGGCCCCAAAGGAGGTGTGTAAGACCATTAGATCAATCCAAAATACATTTTTATGGGGTTAGGGCTCAGAGGGGAGGAAAATCTCATGGGTAGCCTGGGAAAAAGTGTGCCTACCTCTAGATATAGGCGGTTTGGGTGTTAGAGATATTCATGCGTTCAATGTGTCCCTTGTTGCAAAGTGGAAATGGAGATTGGGATCTGAGGACGGTGGTGTCCGGAGGAAAATACTAGAATCTAGATATGGGAATCAAGGGACATCAAAAGTTCTATTGTAGATAGGAAAAGATCGTATTGGTGGAGGGATTTAGGATTAATTTGTGAGGTACACAAAGAACATAATTGGTTTGATAAGAGGCTAACGTGGAAGTGTGGTAATGGGAGTAGGATAAGATTTTGGGAAGATTGGTGGGTAGAGGTGAGATATTAATGGCAAAATTCCCTAGATTGTACTCTGTTTCAGTATACAAAGAAAGGGTGATTAGTGACTTTGGTATGTGAAACAAGGATGGGAACTCAGTGAATTTCACATGAGAGATATCGTGGAGGTGGGAATTGTTTGAATGGGAGAAAAAAAATGGAAAACCAGCTCATAGAGCTAATTGCTACTATTCATTGGAATAGAGATAAGCATGACGAATGGAGTTGGGTTGGGGAGCATCTAACTACCTATACTATCCAATCTGGATATAGGGCTATGAAGCAGGTAAAAGGTATCACAAAAAGTGAGTGTTTAGGGTGATATGGGATCTTAAAGTACCTGGGACAACAAAGGTTTTTGGGTGGAGGGTAATGTTAGATAGATTGCCATCTAGGGTCAATCTGAGAGTAAAGGGATTTTGGTACCATGCAATTTTTGTCCATTTTGTAAAAAGGAAGTGGAAACTACTTATCATTTATCAATTACCTGTGTGTAAGCCCAAAATTGTAGATTAAGTGTGATAATTGGGTAGGGATCACTTCAGTTAAACCTAATAATACTGCTAGCCACTTCTATAGTTTTTATGTAAATGGCCTAAGTAATAAAGATACATGTGTATAAAGAGGGATGTGCCTAGCATTAATAAAGGAAATCTGGATTCAAAGGAATAAGATTGTTTTTTAGGCTAGCTAGGTTTATAAGGTATAGGCATTTGCAACGGCCCAATTGCGTGCCTGGTCTTGGGCTAAATGTTGTGGGTTAAGAGTTCAGGGATCCTTTTCAGAATGGTGCATGCAACATGTAGATTGTTTACGAGAGATTAGTTAGTTGTTGTGACAAGCTAAATTGTGTGCAAGGGTTGCGTACAATTCATATAAGAGGTATTGAGGAGTTATTAGGAGGTGGGGTAGTTCAATGGTTTCTTTCCTTTGTTTGTGCAGGTTATGATTCTCCTAGAAGTAATGTCCAACGAGAGGGTAGAATATCGAACGTGCAGCTCACTACTAAGTCATTTCATGGGTCGGAACTGGAAAACACTTACATAGGAAGGTTTAAAGGAAGTTGCATTTCCATAAGGCATATGTATATTATATGTTGTTCATTTTCTTCAAGGTTTGAATTGATGTGTAGTATACAAATTACAAATTTTGCATGTAGTAGGGCACACAGACTAATTGGTTTGTATCGAGGATTGGGTATGTGGTTGGGTCTGAAGGTGTATTTGTATAAGGGTTGGGACACCTCCTGAAGTGTCTCTCTTTAATTTAATTTATATCTTACTGTTCAAAAAAAAAAAAGAATAGTGATTGAAATTTATAGTTCGTTGGGTTTGACCAGGTATTATAAAACATTTAAGGATTTTTTTGGAAGCAATTTTGTTTTTAACAAAATAAGACTAGAGAACTTTAATATACACTTAACTGTAGATTTCTTTATCCTTGTACGTAAGTGTATAAAAGTGTACGTAACCTCACTTTTGAAGTGTGAATGAAAATCATTTTCCATTTCTTCTTTTTTAACATGCCATCCAAGGCTTTGTAATCTCTACCATGGCTTCCTCATTATGCTCCACCTCCATCTCTGAAATTTTTTTTCTTCTTCCTTCATTCCTCATACTTTCAATTCTTCAATCTCTCTCAAATTAGATGATGAAAATTTTCTACTATGGCAACAACGAGTTCTTGCAATAGTGAAAGGATTAAAAAATTTCAAGTTTCTTGATGGTCAACAAGTTCCTTCCAAATACCTATCTCCAAAAGATAATCTAGTAGACAAGATTAATCAAGATTTCCTTAATCATGAACAACAAGATCAACTTCTTCTTGCATGGATGTTGGCTTCCATGACACCAACCATCCCCACAAAAATGGTGGCTCTCTCTACTGCTTCTCAGATTTGGGAAAAATTGCATGTTTACTTTGCTTCTCAAACCATAGCGATGGTCCAAAAGCTTAAAATTCAACTGCACACTCCCAAGAAAGATAGATCGATAAATCTTTATCTTCTTGAAATCAAGAAAATTGTAAACACTTTGTCTACAATTGGTTCTCACATTTCTCCAGATGACCACATTGAAACATTCTTGGATTGCCTGTAGGAAGACTATGATGGATTCGTCACTATCGTGCTGTCTTGGATTGATCCTTATATTGTTGAAGAGAATGAAGCTTTGTGTTTATCTCAAGAAGAACGATTTGACAAACACAAAAGTGTTGAGCATATTCATTTGCAGGCTAATCTTACTTCGGGACCTTGGATTTTCCATAATAATCAAAACCAAAAGAACAAGTTTCCTTAGTTCTCCTCTAAATGTAGTCATTTTCATAACAACAATTATAATGCAAATAAGAATTTCTGTGGTTCAAGTTCATAGAATTATAATAAAGGATCTTGGAATATGTGAACTTCATGGCAGAATCCAAAACAACAATGCAAATATGCGGTAAAATGGGTCATATTGCGATCAATTGTTGGCATCATTATGAACCACAAAGTCAAACAAATATTTCTGCATATCACTCTCAATTTCTTTCTATTGAGAATTCTGACATGACATCATCTATTCTTGGAACACCGTCTACTTTGCATGATCCTTTATGATATCCTAATAGCGGTGCCTCCCATCATATTACGAATGATTGCAATAACTTCTCTTCTAAAGCTTCTTACACTAGTAGCGAATCTGTTAAGTTAGGTAATGGTGCAGGTATGGAAATTATTCATATTGGTCATGCTAAGTGTCATCTTCCTCGTACAAATACTCACTTTATTTTAAATCAACTTCCTCATGTTCCAAAGATTATCAAGAATCTTATAAGTGTTTCAAAATTTGCCTAAGATAATAATATGTTTTTTTAGTTTAACTCTAATTCTTGCTATGTTAAAAAGTAGGACACAAAGGAGATAATACTTAAAGGAACACTCAAAGATGGTCTCTACATTTTTCAAAACTTCTTTCCACAACCTCATGTGTTTACTGCTCATAATACTATGCTTCTTTCTAATCAGCATATCAACCTTGGCACTCTCGCCTTGCTCATGCTTCACAAAAAACAATTAGGAAAGTTTTTCATATATGTAATATTACTTGTAACAGATATGATGCCACTGTGTTCTGTTATGTCTGTGTTAAAGAAAAAAGTCATCAACTTCCTTTTACCTCTTTCAAATTTTTTTACAGTCATCTTTTAGAATTAGTTTATATTGATATATGTGGTCCAACCCCTGATTTTGCTACTGTTGGTGCAAAATATTATGTTGCCTTTTTATATGCATATTCTAAATATACATGGGCGTATCTTCTTTACTCTAAATATCAAATTTCTTCTATTTTTTTTCATTTTAAAACTATGGCAGAAAATGAAACTAATGCTAAACTAAAATCCCTACAAACTGACAATGCTTAAGAGTTTCTTAGTCTTGCATCTTATCTTAATATGCATGATATTCACCATCGTCTCACATGCCCATATACTCATCAACAAAATGGCTTCATTGAAAGGAAACACTAACACATAAATAACACTGGTTTAGTTCTTCTTGCTAATGCTTCTTTACCACGAAAGTTTTGGGGTGAGGCTTTTCTAACTGCAGTCATGTTATTAATATGTTAGCCACTGATGTTTTACAAGTATCTTCTTCACATGAAGTTTTATTTAAAACTAAACTTGACTATTCCTTTCTCCATGTTTTTGGGTGTGCTTGTTACCCTTTCTTACGTCCCTATAATAAAAGTAAGTTTGATTTTAGATCTACAATGTTTTTATTTTTAGGATATAGTGAAAAATAGAAAGGCTATATTTGTTTGTCCACTAGTGCCAAAAATTTTATTTCACGTAATGTCATTTTTAATGAAAAGCATTCTCCTTTTGAGAGTTCTGATAACTCATTTGTTGTACCTATTTCACCTAGTCACGTAGGCTCATCTATTACAATCCCTATAACTCTAATTCAACCTACTACTAGCATTTCATGTGAAAATGAAATTTTACCTCAAAATACTACTCTTATCAATTCTTCAATAAATGAGCATTCTAATCTGCATAAAAACAACAATTCTTCTATGTATATATCTCCTTTACCTACAGAAAACACATATTCATATCCCTCAACAGGTTAAAATGTTCATCATATGGTTACTCGTGCAAAAGCAGGTATTTTCAAACCCAAAGTTGATATTATTTTTGCACCTTTGTATCCTACTGAACCACACACTATTAAGCAAGCTTTAGTTAGTCCTATTTGGTTCAAAGCTATGTAGACATAAGATAATGCTCTTCTTGAAAATAAAACGTGGGCTATGTAGACACAATATATTGATGTGGGTTGTAAATGGATTTATAAAAACAACTTAAATGCAGATGACACTATTTAGCATCACAACACCTTGTTGCAAAAGGCTTTCATCAAGTTGTTGGGTTAGATTACAATGAAACTTTTAATCCAATTATTAAACCAGTAACTGTACATATTGTTCTTGCTCATGCTCTCTCATCGAACTGGCCTATACATCAAGTTGACATTAACAACACATTCTTTCATGGTGATTTAGAAGAAACAGTCTATATGCAACAACCTCAAGGTTTTGTTTCTACTAATCCGAATCATGTTTGTAAACATCTTAAAGCCATTTACAGCGTTAAATAGACACCACGGTCGTGGTTTCACAAATTAAGTTAATATACTTGTCAAATATGTTTTACTCCAACAAAAGGTGATCCTTCATTGTTTACATAATTTAAAAATAAGGTTACTATATTTGTTTTCTTATTCTGAAATCGATTCTCTTATTCTTTTACTTAACAAATAGTTTGCTTTAAAAGAGCTTGGTCCCTTAAATTATTTTCTTGGTTTTGAGGTTATCTAGAATAAAGATCGAAGTCTTCATCTTTCCAAAACAAAATATATCAAAGATCTATTTCATTGGACAAATATGCTAGAAGCTAAAGGACAACGGTCAATACTCAATTTCGTTCGGACAAATAAAGTTATTTGAAAATACAAAAAGAAAGAAAATTAAAATAAGAAAATGTGTGTTATTTAGTTTTTATCATATTTTATCATTTAAATAAATAAATAAATAAAGAGATTTAGTTTTAATTCATGAATAAAGTTTTAAAATAAAATTTGTAAAAAGGAGAAAAAAAGAGTAAAGAAAACCAGTTTGCTCAAGCCCAATCCATTAAAAGTGTGTTAAAAAAATAATAATAAAATAATATAAAAATTATCATTAAAGTGTTGTCATGTCACACTATCTCTTTATTTCTGCTTATTAATCATACGAAAATTAATTAAAAATGAAAAAAATACAAAGGTTAGAAATTTTAATAATCGAGCTAATTACTACTAGTTGATAGCTTAGTGATGATTTATTTTCAATTTCTTTCAAATTAAATGTTGGGTATTTTCAATAGCTTAGTGATGCATTTTCTTTTTGAACTCTTCTACTCACTCTTTTTATTTTCCAGGTTACATTTGATTAATATCTAAAATAATAATTAGAATTTTTACATTAGCTGATTTATTTTATTTTTTCATATGGTAAAAAAATATTAAAAATAATAATAAAAAAATTTCTATTTCTATTGTGTTTTTAATTTAGGTTCCTTTAAACAAAAATAAAATAAAATAAGAGACAAATTTAAAAATACAATGTGTTTTTTTAAATGTAGGTTGCTTTCAACAAAAATAAATTAATTGGTATTGTACCTTTGCAAATCTTCACCCATCATCTTTCATCTTACACAGAGTTAATACTGGCTCAAATATTCTCTATTTATTCTCCACATTGATATCATAATTCTGGATAAATTTGATTAGATGCACCGAGGTTATGATAGGACACGGACAATACAGAGATATAAAAAAAATTGTGCGTTTAGAATTATTGAGGACAAAAGAAAAAAAAGGAAAGAAGAAAAAAAGGAAAAAAGTCGAGTATGCTTCATATTTACAAATTATCTAGTTTTCATGATTATATGTATATGCCTGTATTTGTGGTGCCATGTTCTATTTAGCCTGCATTGATAGAAATGTTATATTTTAGTTGTCCTGTATCAACAGAAATATTCTATTTTAGTGGATACACTTTGCACTTTGTTTTTAATATGAAATTAGAAATTGTAATAATTGTAATACCTTTCAGGTTGTTGTTTTGCCACAACCTTAACGCTTTGGTTCTCTGTTGGGATCGCTGCATCAAGCACGTCCCCTGGTTTCCTTCCTCAGCAATGCCCAGAACAAAGGAAAATAACAGTTAGTATCCACAATTTTAAAAATATCATCTGTTACTCAAAATCCCAAAACACCAATCCAAAAATTCCCCTTTCCAGAACACGTAATCAATATCTAAAATTTCATCCAATTTCATCCAAATACAGAAAAGAGGGAAAATTAAAAGGTTTGGACCTTTACTATTTGAGCATTGCACGAGGTTCTTCTTCCCATCAAAACCCCGCCCCGAGTCGTCAGCGAATAGCCGCAATCTCACTCCAAGCAACCCGCTACCTTCGGACTCAAAACCGTCCCCGGTAATTTACCGCGGTGCCTCCGATAACCGTTATCGTCTTCGCCACAGGTGACTACCGTGGCAATATTACCGTTCATGTTATCCTCCGTCACTCTACAGTCTTGCTTCTCTTTAACCATATTAGGCTAGGGCAGTTATGATGAGAATGACATTTAGAGTTGTCACCTAAGGCACCGTACTGGAAGTGGCCTCGCTGCCGTTACACATTTTCCTAACCTTAATTGCTAAAGTTGCTAAAAGCATTTGCGTTTAAAAAACGTGGTATGACCATTCACCTTGCTTATAGCCCTTGGCATTGTTACTTAAAAACTGTAAAAATATTAATAATGATAATAAGAAATTAAGAAAAAAAAAAGTTTTGGGCTTAATATTTTTACCATTACTAATTATAATGTTCATTGTTTCATTCACACGCCGTTTGCATTTATATATTTAAATCAGTTATTTAGGTTTTTTTCATATACCATTATCATATTTTGCCCTTTTCTCATACTAAATATTTTGTTAGAAAAAAGAGAAAAAAAGATTTTAACGACAATTTTACATAATAAATGATTTAAGAATAAGAAAACATTTTTATAAAATAAACTCAAAAAAAAATAGATTTAAAATGTTTTTAAAAATAATCAATAAAGAAAAATAGTAAAATATAAGTTTTTGGAAAAATTAAAAATGTTAAACTGTTTTAATAATATAAAATTTTAATAAAAACATAAAAAAATATAAAGCTTTCAAAAAGTGGAAAAATAATATATAAAACGTTTTTATAATAATAAAAATATAAGTTTTCACAAAATAAAAGTATAAAACTTCAAAAAGACTAAAAAGTTTAAAATATTTTTAAAATAAAATAACAAAAATACAAAATTGCTAAAATAAAAAAAAAATATTAGAATTACGTAAACCCTGATTTTCTTTTATAAAAATACGTAAGACCAAAATCAATCCTTATCGGGCCCAAAAAATAAAAAAAATATATGTTTATTTGTCTTATCGGGCTACTAATCAAATTCTTCATTCTCATTCAAAACATTTGGAGTTAAATATTCATTTTGTAAGAGACACTTACCTTTTTCGAATTTCTTTATCCTTGTACGTACACAAGTGTACGTAACCTCACTTTTGCAGTGTGAATGAAAATCATTTTCTATTTCTTCTTTTCTAACATTAACGCAACTGTCAGACTTTTAAATAGACATCAAAATGTGATAATAACTTTTAAAAACTTAATAAAAGATTAATCACTTCTCCTGTATTAGTAGTATCTAATGACACTAGACCTTTTATGATATTTTATCATTTCTTTAATATGATATTAAGATGTGTTGTTATGTAAGATAGAAGGATAGTAACATATACTTGTAGGCAACTAAAAAAGCACATAAGAAAAAGTTTTCAAGCCATGATCTAAAACTAGTTGTCATTATTTTTTCACTCAAACTTTGGAGACATTATGTATATGGTAGTAAGTTTTAGGTTTTTAATTTTTGTAAAAGGAATTAAATATAAGATAAAGAAGTGGATAGAATTTTAGGAAAAGAAAACTTAGTGATATACCCTTTAAGAATTCCCTAAATATGTGCTCATTAATGATTTAGGAGATGAGATTGGCAGAAGAATTTGGAGATATAAATTTTTCAATTACATTAAGCCATGGTAGAATGAAATTAAACTCAATTCATATTACAAATTACTTACAAAAGTAAATCAATTAAGTTCAAGTGATGAATTCATTTAGAAGAAAAATGAGTTGATTAGACAAAAGAATGGAGAGAATTTGGAATAAACAGGGAATGAATTTTTAAATTTAATGGTATGATATGTATGCCTAATGATATTGAAATTAAGAAGATGATTTTAGAAGAAGTACATAAAAGAAATTAAGCATACATTTAGGCACAACAAAATATGTATCAAGTATTTGCTTACACAAACAATTCAAAAATTTGATCCTATATGAGAGTTATTGTGGATTAGCAAAATATGTTCGCTTCTTACCCATTAACATTAGGTATTCATTAGAGAAACTAATTGAATTATACACAAGAGAAATTGTACGGTTGTATGGAGCTCCTTTCAGTATAGTATGAGATGAGGATCCTAGGTTTACTTCAAAATTGTAGGGGAGTTTACACCAAGTTGTAGGGCTTAAGCTTTATCTTAGTTAACCTTATCAACCCCAAACAAATGGATAGTAAAAAATGATCATTTAGTTATTGGAAAATTCTTGAGAGCTTATGTGTTAGAGGACTCTAGTAGTTGTATCAATATCTATTGTTCATTGAATTCACACCTACAATAGTTTGTGTTCTAGCATAGGTATGACAATTCTTGAAGCATTGTATGGCAAAAAATATAAAACAACTTTGTATGCTTTTGAAGCTGAAGAAAATTTAATCTTAGCTCATGACACAGTTCAACAAACCATGGAGAAAATCAAGATGATTAGGAAAAATTGAGAACAACTCAAACAAAAAATTTATGTTAAGAAGAAAAGACAACCCTTAAATTTTAAAGTGACAATGTATTCTTGAAAGTGACACTAACGATAGCTAGCTATTGATACAATATTGAAATCAAAGAAACTCAATTCTTATTAAATTATCAGAAAAGATAGGTTTTGTTACTCATTAAATTTTCTTACCTCTTTTCTTTCCCGTGTTTACAATGTTTTTCATGTGTGTCTCAACTAAGAAAATATAATGTATGATAAAGTATAATTAAAGGATAATATTATATTTGAACAATACTTATGTGTGATAAACAAATTGTACTAATAAAAGTCATTTAGAATTAAGTCACATAATATCTATGTATCAGAAGAGAAAATTAAAGAAAGTTGTCCTTAACTATTTTAGCCAATAAAAAAATCCCTAGGATAAAATTTCAACAAGTGAGAAGAAATATAACATCTCAAAATTTATGATGCAATACTTCCAAAATACACAACGTATTAAATTATATTGTTTAAATGATTTAAATATATTTTTTATTTTCTTAATATATTATAATACTAAGAATGGAAAAAAGTTAAAAAAAAGTTTTTACAAAAGTTAAGAAAATAATTAAAAAGATGTAGGATAAGATAAACTGATCTGTTGGAACATGAAAAGATAAGTAAGAGATATAAATATCTCTTTTCCATCACATGAAAAGATTTAAATAAATGAAAATGGAAAAAAATTTACCTACATAAATACATGGTGAGGTAACGGAGTGAGCATAAAATGTTTAACCTTGAGAGGTTGATAAAGGATACGATAGTGAAAAAAAATTAAGATTTAAAGTGATTTAAAAAAAATAAAAAAAAATAAGAGAAGTACTGTAAGTAAAATCATAGTGTGCATCATCTAAAATTATTACGTAAAAAAAATATATCTATCACCTTATTTATTTGTTTTATAATTACTTTTTAATAAAGTATTTTTAATCTCATTTTATTTATTTATTTATCAATATTGAACTATCTATTTTTAATGACATGTTTTTAACTTTATTTTATGTATTAATTTATTAATACATATTTTTAATAATTGAGATGTTCTTATGGTAGTTTTATTTATTTATTATTCTTAATTATCTTTACTCGTTGAAGTGTTCCTCACGTCTTTAATTTATTTATTTAATTATCTTATAATTATATTTATTGAGTCGGGTGTTTATAATCTCATTAAATTTAATTTAAAAATTATAATTGTTTAGTATGGTATTCCCTAATTCATCTTGCTAATTATTTCTTGTTGTTAATACATACATATATATATATATATAGTATTTCTTAATTATTGTCTTTATTTTCTATTGATTGATAAACATAATATTAAATATTTAATATAAAATATTATGTTAATAATTATTTAAAGTAAATATTTAATATTTGATAAAATTATAATTTAAATGTTTGATTTTGGAGATTTAAATAAATAGATATTAATCAAGAAAAAATAATTTTGTGTTATTTTTTTTAATTATGATAACACTTGTTTACCCGAATCAACTATTACAAAATTACTTTAAATCTTTCTAATATAAAATAAAATGAAATATATTCATAAAATAGTAAAAATCTTTATATATATATATATATATATATATATTATTTTTTAATATTATGTTATTTTGTATTATATTTATTCTTACTTTCTTATCTCTGTGCATAATAAAAATTCAAACATAAACTTAAATAAACGAAAGTATCTAAGTATTCCAATTTACATCAATTCTTCCAGTGTGAAATATAAACACTAAAGTCCTCGTCACTTTTAAAAACGGTCACTTTTTATTTGATGATTATTCTAATTGCGTGGGGTTTCATCTATGACTGTTAGAATTTGCAATTTCAACACTCACAAATATTATATTTTTTTTAGTGTGTATTTTGGGATTTTACTAGTGAAGTTTATAATATTAATTACATAATACATAAAAATAAAATTAATGTATATATTAATATATTAGACAAATAATTAAATACATAAAATTAATGCATATATTAATATATTACACAAATAATTAAATACACAAGTTATTGTTGTTTACGTTACATTAATATATTAATTAATGTATATATTAATTTTGTGAATTAAAGTTTTATTATATTAATTATATAATAAATTAAATTAATAGATATATTAATATATTACATAAATAATTAAAACAAAAATTATGATTGTTTATGTTACATTAATATATTAATGATATCACATAAATAATAAATGCATATATTAATATATTAATAAATGAAATCATTTAATAATAAAATACACGCATTAATTAATTTTCTTATCTGGAATGTATTTAAATAACTTCAAAAAGAAAGTTTTAAAAAAATTAATTAATGTTAATCTTTTTTAATTACCTATTCATCTTTTCCTTTGCATCTATATAAAGTGATATTCATAGAGTTTTCTCAACCAAGTTATTGAAATTTCGCCAACGAAAAAGTAATATTTCTCTGAATATTTAGAGTTTGGGCAAAATGGCCAGCACCATTGACAATGATGAAGACGAAGAAAACACAAACATATGTGTTTTTTTTAAGAGTGACGAGATTGATTTCAAAATCAAATTAAGGAAGTACCAAAGGTAAGTTTTAAATAATTAGATTCATATATTTTGGTAATTCTTACATATATTTGGTTTTTTTCACATTTTTGATTAGGTTATATTTAGATATTAAACTAAAAAAGCATTTCATTTACAGGAAAACAAAACCCAGTTTGTCTGTGTGAGTCTATAGACTCATTGTCAGGATTTTGGGACGTTGGTCTTCCTCTTTTGATCTGGTGAGCTATTGCTTCTTCAAGTATTTCCCTAAGTAAGCGAACCCTTCTAAATTTCTTGGAAGACTTCTTCTCATGAAGATCCTGAATAAGCAACACCAGCAAGTTCTTCGTCTTCTTTATCATCTACGTATTCTTTGCTAAACATCAATCTCTTATCCAGATGAACATTCAATCCAAACTTTGGAATGTTACTATGTACTTCTATTAGATATTATGGGTTTTGGATACCCTTCTGAAGTCATGCTATGTTTTACATTTTTAGATGAAATAATGTTATTTTCAATTATTTTGTTTACTTAAAAAAAACAATCTCAGCTTTGGTTATCTGAACATATAAGAGGAAGAAAACGAACAAAATAATCTCAGCTTTGGCCATTTGGGCATAGCTTATAAGAGGAAGAAAACAAGACTAAGCTGGAAGGAATATATTGGAGCTTGTGGAGATGGAAGAAAACAACACTAATTGCTCTCTCTGTTTTGAAGCCACTATCAAAGTGCGATCGGAGTATGATGAAAAGCTTGTATGTTGGAGGCTTGGTTGAGATATAACCATAAATTTCTTCGTAGTAGATTTTGTCATAAGTCTTCTTTTGTAATGTCTTTTGTAAGTAATCATTGAGGTATGAAAGTATGTAGGTGTCTCTAATATATGTTTTGTTTGTTTTATCTATCTAATATACTCAGTTATCTTTATTTTATTTTTATTTTTTTTACGATTGAAACATTTCTTTTATGTTTTTTTTATTAATTTATTCTTTTTATTGATAAAAAATATCTCTAACTTTATAACACGTAGCCTTTCATTAATTTATTAAGTTCACATCTTATAATTATCTTCTTATTATTTTCTTTTTATTAGTCATAAAAAATAAATTAAATATACTGAAGGGTTGTTCAAACTCTTTACAAAATAAAGGACCCAAACATATAAGCTATGGTCTATCTTAAACATATAAAATATGACTGAAATTACTATATACTTGTTTTTTTTTTTTGGAAATTAGTTTTTTTGAAATTACTATTCTTCTATGTTGATATATCAATTATGGTTTGTATTGTTAAATGAGTGATTTCCAATAAACTTCTTTTATTGTTTATTTGATTGTATCTAATGTGGTCTGAATTGTATCCTTATTCTGTTTTCAGTATTCTATTTCCAGTTTTACTTAATTGTTTTATGGAATATCTGAACTGTTTTCTGGTTCCAGTTTATAGCTTCTACATCTGATTTGATTGTGTTATTGTTATATATTGTTTTGAGTGTAGTTCCAATTGATAGTTTGTGATTTGTAATACATTGACTTTTACTATTTAATTCATAATAACACTTTTGATGGTTTCAATTGAGAACTTTCATTCTATATTTCAAATACTTTTCATCTTTTGCGAAAATTTTTGAAAATTCAATTCACTCCCTTTTGAACTCGGCCTAAACTTATTTTATAATTGGCATCAGAGCGAGGACTTGAATCCTAGTTAAGTTTTTCGATCCATGGCTGAGAATAAACTACCTTTTTGTTGATGGTGCATCTATTCATAGACCACCTATGTTTTCTAGGATGAACTATCAGTTTTGGAAAGTTAGAATGAAAATTTTCCTTGAATCCATTAATCGTGGTATTTGATCGTCCTATGACTGTGGTTGATGGCATGCCTGTTGTTAAACCATTTGATAAATTGACTGATGTTGAAAATAAAAGGGTGCAATATGATTGTGTTGCAAAAAATATAATAACCTCTGCTTTGAACCTTGAGAAAAAATAAAGAAGAGTTTGGAATGTTAAAAAATAAGTGTTCATAAATAATTATATTTGTTTTACATGCATATGTATGTTAATTTGTATTTATGTAATTAAAAGTGTTATATTTTTTTTATTATGTTATTTGAAATATGAATACATAAGAATACAACTTAAATTATTTATACTTAAATATGTTAACTCATACTACGGACATAGTTAAACTAATTGAAAGTAATTATTTATAATTTTCACATATGATATTTTAGTTAATTTATGAATTATTGATTTGCATATGATAATAGTTGGTTTTAATTTGTATTATAACTTAATTTAATTTATATTTATGAGGTATACATGATATTATCTTTGAATATTATTAATATGATATAAGAAGACAATAAGTTGTAAAAAAATCAGTTTAACAAATTCACTAAATCCGAAATTGTTTAATGATTATAATATATATTTAGTAAATTATTTTCTAAAAGATCAAAAAAATTGATGATAATCTTCATATGTCACTACAATATCATTGTTTCAATTGATTATAATATACCAATTTATTAATATCATAGTAAAATAAAATATAAATAGTATAACAAAAATATGTTAAAATGAAATAAAAATTTAAATGTAATTTTTAAGCTTTATTCAATTATGATATATTTATTTAAATTTTAGAAAAATTATGTTACCTATTAAAAAATTTAAAATTCAATTATAATTTTATTAATTATAAGACAATTTGAATTATAATTTTTTTAAGTATAAAATAATTAAATGATAATATTATTAATTATAAAAAATTGAATTAAAAATTTACGAACTATAATAAAAATAATAAGTAATTAAATAATTAGATAAATTAAAAATATTGAATAAAAATTAATTTAGTAAATTAGTGTCGGCTAATGTCTAAGAAAGGAATGTATCAATTATGACTGACGCAAGTAGAGGCGGTTTTTTGCGTCAACTTGACTGACGTAACCTTCTTTTAATTTTAAAACACCACTTTCTGCAAATTATTTTGCGGGTTTGCTAAAGTGGCGATGTGTTTTTCCTCTCCATCATTCTATCTACCGAGCTTCTCAAAGGAAACCAAAATAGCGAGTTTTTTTCAAAATCTTGTTAGAAGTTTGTTATGGAAATTGCACTTTGCACCTATTACATCGGTCCTTTAGCTTTGGGTGAGGTAGTTGATGTTGAAGGTGTTGGTGGCCACTGATGTGGCTTCCCGAGGTTCAATGAAAGCAAGGCCTTTTTTTATGGAGCAATGTTAGGTTGACACTGCTACGTAGCATACTTCTAGTTGACACCGCTGACGTGGGAAAAAATATGAATATTTTATGCCAGCGTGGAAAGTGGGACATTTTCAGAATTCTAAAAGCCCGCTTCTCACTCTGCAGCGCTATCCCGCTTCTTCGTTCGCACTCTCAGTCGCACTCTCTCACTCTGCAGCGCTCTCCGTTTCTTCGTCTCCCGCTTCTTCGTTCGTTCTCGTGCTCTCACTGTTGCTCTCAAACTCTCCCTTCTCGTGGTCTCACTGTCGCTCTCAACCTCTCCGTTCTCGTGCTCTCACTCTTTCTCTCTTCACTGTCTCTCTGTCGTCTGAGAAGGTTTCTCTGCACTGTGAAGGTCTTCGTACTGTGCGTCTTAGCAAAAGGTTGGTTTTTTATTTCGTTTATGTTTGAAAAGCATGTAAAGGTTGCTTTTTTTTTGTTTGTGAAATGATTTGCGTGTAAAGTTTTGGTTTTTATTTGGTTTTTGATGGAAAATGAAGTCTTTTTGGTCGTTTAACTGTTCTGTTCTGGATCTGAAAAGGTTTTTGCGTT
>Ga0099824_1003880_pt1 | contig 21691 bp, 14 predicted proteins | sample SiratrowhiteBW_FD_76837 | JGI IMG/M metagenome (GOLD analysis project Ga0099824, IMG submission 76837) | Root nodule microbial communities of legume samples collected from California, USA - Siratro white BW | ecosystem: Host-associated > Plants > Roots > Nodule | place: USA: California... | reverse complement strand
CAATCATTCTTCAATCAATATGGACTTTACATGGCTTGTAACGTGGTCAGGGTTTAAAAGGTTTTGAAGAAAAATGGATATACAGGCTCAAAAATTGTTTACTGGTTATCATCATTTTTTATATGTTTTAAATTTATAAACCATTTAAAATATAAACAAAAAAAAAAAAAAAAAAAAAAAAAAAAAAAAAAAAAAAAAAAAAAATAAAAAAAAAAAAAAAAAAAAAAAACTGAAATGGTGGAATACGAGAAACGATAATGAATACAAAAATATAACATGGATTTTGCTTACCCGTAATCCATAAGATTGATTACCCAACAACAAAGAAACCATTATCAACATTTTGTGTTCATATCTTGAGATTAATTCAAAAACAGCTACTTAAATTCTCAAAAATAGTTATTAAGACATGCTTTTGAAACCTAAAGACAAATCCAATGATAAAAGAGAAAAAATGTAAAGTATATTTTTTTAAAAGCACCAGAACAAATTGAAAATAAATCAATAAAGTACAAAAACAGAAGCCATTTTTTTCATAAGATGCCTGCCATGGAAATTAAATTAAAGGTATAAAGATTTTTAATTTCATAGATATAAATCTGTTAATTTTATGATGATCATTAGAAAAATCATGACAAGAGCGATTTCTAATTATCTTACAATGTGATAATTAAGCGTGTGCAATTAATTACCAAAAGAAAAAAAAAAAATATTGATGGAAGCAGCACTAATTCCAAAGCTATAAAACCTCAGTTAAACCTTGAATCTGTGCTGGTTTCTCTTGTTCGTCATCATCTTCTGTGAATAGGGTTTACTTTCGCTGATATCTTTGGAATCGATTCCATTGTATCTCTCAAAGCTTTGACAGTGTTTGATTGCACAATTTGCGAAGATGCCTCGTCCCAAAAGAAAAGCGGCCCCACCAATCACTTCTTCTGATGTTGATTCTTCTCTTCGTACCGGTACTTCTATTTCTCGTTTCCGATTGGTTCTCCCACGCCAAAATCGAATCACAATATTCAGTTAAAGAACAATAAATCTTGAAAATTTTAATTATTTTTTTGTTTATCTGTGGGGCAATGAGTTTTTATGTGGCCGAGTGCCAAAGTTGGCGAATTTAATCGATCTCTGTGCTGATCGATGTCAAATATTTGTAATTGGACTGTCTTCCTGTGCTAAAGTTGTGGATATGGTATTCGATTTAAACGCTTCAAACTTCAAAGCATGAATACACAAGGTTCTGGTTTTATAATTTGAACAGGATTCGATCAGATTCAGTGTGGCAGTCGCTGATAACAGTATTGGATTATTTGCCTTCATTTTTTTACGGGTTAATTTGGAGGAAGAGGGTGGTAGTGCTAGCTGTCTATCTTGTTTTTGGGATGTTTCCCGTCAATTACCCGTTTATCCAGAATAGATATTATTGGGCTGTTTATGAATCATTTTGCATGCGATATTAATTGTGTAATACACATGCAATTTGTTATTAGAATGCCCAATTATGATCTATATTATTTGCAGTTAGCAGTTTACCTTGAGTATTTTTATTGTGCCGGTTACCTTCTGTTCTTCAAGAACATAATTTAAATGTTTCTTGTCAAGTACATAACTTGAACGGTAGTGTAGTTGTTTCTTACATGGTGGTATATATAAATTGTAAAAACACACCTCTGCTGATAAGAGACTGTCTGTTTCCTATTAAATAATTAATCATGTCATAGTGGTTTAAAATCCAGAACATATCTTCTCGGAGGCTGCTTTTCTGTTATCTGGCACTACATTTTTGCAGTTTACTACAATAGTATGATGCCAGTTATCAAGACAGCCTCCATGTTTATAGCCAATACAATCTGAGAGCAATTTTAGCTTAATACTTCTACAGTTCATGAAGATTGCTTGATCTATTTATGGGGGACATTATTAAAATGCTATGAGGTAAAAGCATTACCCTACTACCCTAGTGGTGAGACCTAAGATGTTGTTGACAGAGGCAACTGCATCCCCATAGACAAAATAATTATTGTCATTTTGGTTAGATTTGTGTAAGAAATGTAACCATGTGCATTCCAAATAAACCATCTGGCTTTTGCTGAGCTATTGTTTCGTATAGTATATTGGCATGAAAAAAGGACCCTGGAAGTATTATGAAATATTTTAGAATGTGTATTGTCCTGAAGCATGGTTGTTTCTAGTTTTTTCATATTAATGTCGAAATATTTCCTTTTATCTTTACCTTTTCCATCTAATGCTGACTTTAATTTGCTGAGTTCTTGATAGTAATTATTTCGTTTCATGTTATTATTTCAGAAACAAAGAGATCAACCACAAAGCAGTTTGATCGAATAGATAACCTATTTGAATCGTATGCAAATAAGTCACTGGGTTTGATTGAGTAAGTATGTGCATTTTGAAATCATTGTGGCATGCTTTAATTGTTGTTTGATCTGGTTCAGGATTAGAATATGTCATGCTTAAGTTAAATTCAATTATTTGCTTGGAACTTTGCTTATGTTTAAGTAGCACACGTTGGTTTCTTTATTTTCTCAATGCACTCTTTTTAATAAGGAATTAGAAATCGCTTAGCTCTGTTATTTTTTTTTATATAAATTTAGTTAACAAATTAGGCACGTGTTCAACAATATTATGCATGTTGAGGTTCAAAGCTTCTGCATTATGTTTTAAGAGTGTTGTCCCTTTTCGTTAAAGTTTATGTGACTCGTCTTGATGCAATTCTCTATACTTTTTGTTTGGTTCGTCAGCCCAGACGGGATTGTGGCATTTTGTAAAGATGTGCATGTGGATCATACAGATGTTAGAATTCTGATTCTTGCTTGGTAAGTTATAGACTGTATTAATCTTTCCTTTGCCTGTATATTACTGGTTTTTTTTACCTTCATAAATATATGTTTTTATCTTACCAGGAAAATGAAAGCTGAAAAACAAGGTTACTTTTCCAAGGTTGGTAGAGAGTATTGCTTTACAATCTTAGTTTATTTACACACTGCAGAACTTAGTGAACGACATTTCAATACTTATGTATTGACCATGGATTTGTGCTCTTGATGTAACCCTTCATCTATACTCATGTATTGATGTATTTCTACATTTCAATGTTTTGATGTATATACTTGCATTTATCCTCTCTCTCTCTCTCTATATATATATATAGAGAGAGAGAGATATGTGTGTGTGTGTATGTGTGAGCTCACAATGATGAAGAAATGTTCAGCCTCTCATTGAGAAAAAAAAAGGAACATCTCACTAAAAGAAAACTCTGATTTGTTTATTTAATTTGTGTGTAGCTACTAATGGAATCAATACTAGTGACTAGTGAAATAGATAGGTTGGCACCGTAAATTTCAAGTGTGCTCTGATACTGGTCTTTTCTCCATCTCTTCTCTGCCCTTCAATCTGGAGTAGGCTTTTTACTTCAATAAGAACTAAAGGGAGTCAATGGTATGGTATGGCTCTTCGGCTAAACCTTTTTGTATTAAGCTAATGGCGTGAGAAATATTATCAACAAAAGTGGTGCGGAAATTTTGTTGAGGGGTGCACGGGCGGGAGGTGGAGGGCGGGATTGGAGCAGGATTGGTGGACTATGGTGTATGTGATGGCAAGTAGCCTCTTGATGTCCCATGAAAGATATATTACCTGATGAAATTCTGTCTTCAAGGAAATTCTTCGATTTGTGAGAATATATATATGTGAACTACACAAATGGTCCTGTACGCTCATGTTTGATTGGAAGTTGGATGATTTTGTTTGTGGAGGTTTCTTTTAGTCTTTCTTTTACCTTATCTGTACTTTATCTTCTTTTTTTTTGGTACATTGGAGGTGTGAACACCTGGTTAGAGGAATGAAGCTGGGTCTTTTTGTTAGAGGTTGATGTTTCTTATGGTGCATTTTTTCATTGGCCTGGTGAAGGACTGAACCTCCAACTTACATTAGAATCTGCAAGACTTGAGCCAGGTCCATGCCATTTGGGTTTATCAGCTCGTAGACAAGGACTTCTCTGGTCTATCTGTTATATTCATGTTGATTACTGAAATACTAATTTCTCCCCAGTAAATAGAAGTTTCTTTTATACTAATAATTGGCTGAATCATGGTCTGATATCTAATCCTTTTTTAGGGTTATTCTGAATATACTTAATAACTTTTCATTTGTTAAATGTTGAAAATCCTGTCATATTTGGGTATATTGCTTGTGCGCACGTGTGAGAGAGAGAGAGAGCAAAACACTGCTTGATGCCATCTAAGGTCATCAAATCAAAATCTTCTTATACTGCTGCTATACACTCTTGTCATCATCAGTAGAGGCAGCTTGAATTTCTTCACCATGTTAGTTTTTGGAAATGTTATCGTCATCAGTTTTTCCCTATTCTTAATAGGATGAGTGGCGAAAAGGGCTAAAATGTTTAGGGGCCGACACACTCCCAAAGTTAAGAAAGGTTGTTGGTGGACTGAAGAAAGAGGTATTAATTTTTATAAAGTAAAGTTTTCTTATATTCTTATTGAGATTAACAACTATTGTTGTCCTTCAAGATGATTTTTGGTACATTTATTTCCTGTGTCTTGTTTAGGTCATGGTACCAGAGTGCTTTGAGGATTTTTATTCCTATGCATTTCAATACTGCCTGACAGGTAAAACCAGTATTACTGGGATTTCACTCATAATTTATATTTATTGTTCTACGTCACTGCTTTCGAGTTCTTGTATATTTCATAATAACTAACATGTAAATAATAATACTTTCAGAAGATAAGCAAAGGAGTATAGATATTGAGACCATCTGCGAGCTGTTGAATGTCGTTCTGAGATCTGAATTCCCTACTCAAGTTAATTTATTAACTGAGTATCTAAAGGTGGTGTAGGTTTTTATATAATAATAATCTGTTGCGTTGTTATGCTTATCTGCTCGTTGTTATGACTTGAGATAACAACTTTCAGTGATGTCCAGCAAAATGCTGGATTGTGAAGAATGTTAATGTGTTCTTTGTTCTATCCAATTATTCTTCCACATTAAAACTATAGCTATTTGCTTATATAAAGTTTTGTTTATATTCTTGAAATATCTTCTCATGGATTGTGTATAATAAAACAATGGTGATTTCCTTTGGTTACCCCTTGTATATGATACACACTGAAGTTGTGTTGTTTAGGAGGAAGATGTTGAAAAGACTTTTGATGCCCGTATACGTTAAATTATTTTCTGATGGTTGAAATACTTATTTGACAGGTCCAAAATGACTACAGGGCACTAAACATAGATCACTGGAGAAATTTTTATCGGTTTTTTAAGGAGGTAATGCTGTTTTTATTTTTCTTACTTTGCCTTTCGGATTTTATATGATACGCATTTTTTCACTTCTGGTTGAGTTTACTATCTGATTGTGAGGTTAATTTGACTATTAAGAAATATTATATGTTCTTGGAAAATTATGAAGCCCTTAGTAAGTTGTAAAAAAATAAAAATGGTGGGTTAATCCTCCGGATGAAAATTTCTCTCAGAATATTTGTCTACATTTTCGTTCTATCTGATATTTACTTTTATGATGATAACAAGGATTTTATGGATCAGTTACTTCCTTCTATCAGTAAATGTAAACATACACCATGAGAAATCCAACTCGCAAAGTTCATAAGTCTCATGATTTGAGTTGGGTTTACTTGATGCTAGTCTTCTTTTTCCCTCCCGATTATTAAACAAACACAAGTTCATCTTGTTTATATTCATTACTGGTGTAAACGAGTCAGAGTTAAACCAAACACTTGAAACTCAAGCTTGTTTTTTGAGTAAAAAGAATGTGCTGAAATTTGACTTATTTAAACAATTCATGGTTAAAGCTTCTTCATTTCAATAGTTCATTGTTAAAGCTTAGTGTTGACTAGTTCAAAATATGACGTTTGCTTAACTATTTTTTACCTTGATTATCTTCTTATCCATTGATCAAATTCAAAGATCTTATTTTAATTTTCAATTTGCTATTTAATAGGCATTTTCGCTTTTAGAAGAAGTAAGAATAAGAAGAGAAGGAGTGGAAAAAAATTTTGAACATAGAAATTAGGTATTATAACTGGTCTTGCTAACCAGTGAACTAAGGAATGCAGGGCATTGATTAAAAAATTAGGTACAAGGACGCTGTTTAATAAATCAAATCGAAGGATAAAAAGCTTTTATTAGAAATGACATTAGTTCAGTATATAGCATACAAGTGTATCAATTATTTAACAAGGTTAGCTCAAATCGTTCTAGAAAAACTCAATCCATTTATGCGTATGTGGTCAACTGCTATTCCTTTTTAAAAGTCGCGAGCAGAAAAATATGTCTGACGTTTTGTTGGTGGCAGGTAAGCCTTAGTGATCTTCGAAGTTATGACTCCAGTCAAGCATGGCCTGTGATCCTCGACAATTTTGTTGAATGGTTAAAAGAAAAAGAAGAGAAAAAATAGTTCTCAGTTTTCTCAAGTTTCTGTTCATTTTTAATCTGCCGACTCCGAACGAGAATACTGTTTGAAGCGGATATACAATTGTATATGGCTGATCTGAGTAATCAGTTCGCAGTTTTTCTGCAGAATTAATCCCATGTAACAACAACAATATACAGTGTCAACTGTCAAAGTTATATTCACGTTTCTTCATCTGGATATACTGTTTTAAGAAAATTTTGTCCCTTGCTGCCCGTTATTTAACATTTATATGTGGCTTATCCATTTCAATTACTAAAGTTCTTGAATCTTTTATCCGTTTAACGTTTATCTGTGGCTTAACTATAAGTAGGATAAAAATAACTGGAAAACAATTGGAAGATTTAAAAGGGCTAAGTCAAAGCTTTCCGCGAGAGGAAATAATTCTCTTGTACAGGGATTTAAATGGGAATGTTGATAGCGAAGTAAAACAATTTACGAAAAGCTCATGAATCTTGCGGTGGTTTTGATTTTGAAAAACCAAACGAGGAAGGTTAATTCATTATTGATTTTAAAATTTTGAACATTTGCTTTAGGTGTAATATGTATGTAATATTTTCTAAATGAGAACGGGTAATCTAGTATTGGTTTTAGGATTGTGAACGTTTGTTTTAAGAAATGGGATGGATGTCTAATCACTTGGAAGAGTGGAAACCCAAGGTTTGAATTGAGTTTTTATAGCAAGAAGCCTTGAAGAAAGAGTTTGTGAGGATTGAAACATTACTGGAGAGTCTTATTATATAACATGGGTTAATTGATTTCATTGTTTGTTTTAAGAGTCCAAAGCACAAAGTTGTTTAAGTTATACATTCAAAAATCAAGTAGTAAAACATTTCACTTTTGTGTAGCACTAATGATCATTAGGATGAAGTTAGGAAAAATATTTAAGATTTTTAGTTTGATTGGCTATATAAATAAACATGTTTTGAGACATTGAAATATCGTCTCAGAATTAGTTTAAGCATTTATTATACTTAGGAAAATGAATAACATTTTTCAAAATATTTTATTGCCTTTTTAAGTAAAACAAAAAAGAGTTAATATTATATAGCAAAATCAGAATGTTGAATAAAGATCATCAAGAAATGCGGTCGTAGTTTGTTTGGTTATGGAGATGTATTGTTTATTACGATTGGAAAGTGAAGTTTTTTGGTGTTTGTTTTGATGTATGTAAGAGGATGTGCGAGGAAAGAAAGACGATGTATTACTTCTTTACCTTGTTTTTTTTGCAATCACGTGGAGAGATTCCTTTGTACGTGACTTTTGTAAGTATGTGAAGGGTTGTACGGGAACGACCAGCACAGGCAGAGGCATTGGAGAGGTTGAATGCCATTTATTGGGGTTTCGTTGTTGTTCTGAGACTTTGTTGCATCGTTTTTGGTCTGCAATTCTTCTTGCCTTTGTTCCCATTATTCTTTTTTCTTCTTCTAAGATCATTGCTCGTTGCTTATATTCTTTGAAGGTTTAGGGTAACTTGATTGTTGTTACTTGCTTATATTCTTTTTATCATGGTAATTTTATCTAGTTTGAGAAGCAGCATTATCCAATATGTTAAAAAAAAAAATCACATAATCGATTAGGATTAAGGATAATTGATTATCGATTATGTGTGTGAATTTATATCACCATGGTTAACACAGTCCACTTAATACAAAATCTTTTGCATAAAAGCAGGGGAAATTCTCCCTTTCATGTCATGTTCTACATGGGATCTAGGTAAAAAATAATTCATTTGCTGAATGAAGGCATTGTCATCTACTTCTGATTCAATAAGATCAATTATTTGATGTTGAAATACCAAAGAAAATCTTCCCCGCAAGTTAGAAAATGATAGCACAAATACGAAGTGACGGGTTCAAGTTTCAGTTCACTCCTCCTGTCTCATTTATGCAAAGTGTCCATGAATTTAGAGCTGCATTAATGGCAATAGTTAGATCGCTAGTATTGAAATTTATCTTCAACTTTAAAGGAAAATTAAAAAAAGGACTTATCCCATATAGTGGTTTGATTGGAAAATAAAATAATATTTTAATTAGTAATAAAATAAAATAAAAATGTTACAAAGTTTATTACTTATGCTTGTTAGAGACTAAAAGTAAATAATCAGCATGTTATAAAGAAAAAATATTTTAGAAGAATTAAAATAAACAATAAGGACCAAAACTAAAAAAATAAATTTATAGGGATCCAGAGTAAAAACATCGTAGAAATAAAAAAAAATAGAGATAATATTTTAATTAATCATAAAATAAAAATATGTTAAAAATTTTATTACTTGTATTTTCTTAAAATAATATGAATGAATGTAATACTGAAGCAATTTCATTTACCTTGTGTTGAGATTTTCCAATCGCTGGTATCGAGGCCTGCAGCCCAAAAGAAATATCCACGAAGATAAAGAGATTGAGCAAACCCAACCTTAACCGCCACCGTCACCGGGTCATCGTACCCGACCCAATTACTACCACTGTAAGAATAAACCGACGCCGTTTCCTCGTCATACACCACATTCGCACCCGTTTCGTTATTAAACTCCAACACCTGAAACAGTGCCATCGCACCGTCCAACCCGGTACCCGCCCCAACAGATGGAGCCCCGATTCCATGAACACTCGGGTCAAGTAACTGCCACGTCCTCCCATAAAGCGGCAAACCCATCACCACCTTCTTCGGAATAACCCCGCCCTGGATCCACGACCGTAACCCGTAGTCCACGCTGGCATTACTTTTCGGGTCAAAGAGCCCAGCAGGAGGCCCAGTTCGGTTACTCCACGGCCCATTAAGATCGTAACTCATAACGTTAATCCAATCTAAATTATCGTTAATGGAACCCACCGGGAATCGCAACGACGTCGTCGTGGAGGGAAAGTAATCGACGGAGAAGTACACGGCGGCGGTGAGGAGGAGAGGCTCCCGGGAAGTGGCGGAGGCCTCGGAGGCGATGGCGGCGCGCCACTCTTTGAAGAGCTGGCCGAGGTCGTTCATTTCGTTCGCGGTGCGAGGGAACTCCCAGTCAAGGTCAACGCCGTGGAAGCCGAAGGCGCGAGCGACGGCAATGGTGGAGTTGATGAAGGCGGCGCGGGCGGCGGGGTCGGAGGCGATGGTGGCAAAGAGGTCGGGGTCGGAGTTGACGCCCCCGATAGAGATGAGAGTGGCGACGGAGGGGTGGAGGGTGGCGGTGAACGTGGCGAGGTTTGCGGCGGTGGTGTTTGGAACGTGGAGTTCGTAGGTGGCGTTGTTGGGTGCAAGGAAAGCATAGTAAACGTGAGTGAAAAGTGATGTGTTTATGGCCGAAGGAGGGAAAAGTGGTTGTTGAAGCCAATATATAGCTTTGACGTCAGAAGCAACGGTTGCGACAAAGAAAATTGGTAATAACAGAAAACGTAACATGTTGGGGTATGCCATGAAGAAACTTTGGTGTTTGAAATTTTTGAAGAATGGAACCTGTATAAATAGGACTATGCAATTTGACTATTGGTTCCTTAGGTTTAATGCATATTTATAATTGCAATTTGGTTTGAGAAAGTGTGAGGATTTTGGAGAAAAGATTGTGAGCATGGCCGTCCATGGTTGGCCGTCCATGGTTCGTTATTCAACTATGTAAGGTTTATGGAGAGAATGTTAATGGATTCTCTTGCCGTCGAAACAAGTACAACAACGTGTTTCTGCACTTTATGCTTCAATGTCAACTCACTTCATTTTATTTTCCAGCTCACATGGTTAAAACTCTGCAATGCCATAAAGCTTTGTCAACACTTACTCAAATTAATTTATGGCAAAAAGTTATAATAAAGAATCTAATAATGCTCATTAATAAAATCTAATGATAACACTGAAGAAGACCTAAAAATGAAGAGTTAAGAAAATACATTTGCTGAGATTGTTTTGCTGGCTTGACAAGTAGAAGGAGAAAAAAAAAATCCAATAAATTTTAAGTTGAATGGTAGAAGTGCTTCTACCATTTTATTTATATCCTACTGAATTATAAATATTCAACCATAGCGAGTTTAATAGTGGTTGTAAAAGAACTTAATTATAAATTTATTTTAATATATGTCTAGACAATAGTTAAAAGGTCCTAAAAGATTAACAGTTCTAAAGGACAACAACTTTTTATACAATATTTTGTAATTAAAAATAACATAAAGAACTATAGCCTTGGAAATTGTACGTACAATTTATTCATAAAAGATAATAATTTCCGAGTGTCCTTTATAACAGCGGAGGAGGTGAATGAATAAAAAATTTAGAATTATTATGTTTGACTTGTAAGGGGAGCCCTTACTTGTGTCATAAGTCATACAGTACATAATATGGTACATAAATGTAAACTAGAGTATAAAATTTGAGAAAAAGATACTAATATCTGGCTTACATGTGACTTAGGATAAACCACTATATAATATATATTTTTAATTTATAAAACTTTTCCATGAAAAAGCTAACATTTGGGGCCAGGGATGATTAACTTTTGAACACTCACGGTTAAATCCTACACGCGGGCAGACATTCCTGACGACACAATTTATTGCCAATGTTTGTCCTTGCTAACATTATACCTAAATTAATCACACTATCAATCTTATGGAACTTTACAACCAAGTTAGGTTGAAAGATAAAAATACAGATTAATTGTATTAAAATAAAGTTTGGTTCATTTATGCCTCAACTCACCTCGATTGAATTCTAATAAATCAGACTAATCCATACAATTTATTAAATTTAATGAAAGAAATTATATAGTGTAATAAAGGAGTGTGTTAGAAGTGTTTTATTTAGGGAAGAACATTAAACCTTAGCTCTTTCGGGTTTAATAATCCAAATTTAGATTTTAATGTTGTTTAATATTGATAGACAAGAAACTTTAATATAATGAAGTTATTTTTACTATTAGTTTCTAGTATGTTGTAACGTTGATGAACAAAAACTTAAGACATATTTTGTTAAGGATTTTATTTTATAGTTATTTAAAAATTTAAGAATTAGTGAGAAATCATTATTCAATTTTGTTGGAATTTTTAAAAAAATTATGCAAATATTTATTTTTTTTTAAATTTTAGGTCAGCATATTTAATTTACAATTTGTAGTGGATTGATGTGGATTAACACTTTTAAGATTCATCAAAAGGTAGATTGAGTTAAATTGGTGTACGTTTACTAAATAGGTTAAGATGGATTGAGTTCAATTAGTCAAGAGTGACTCAAAAATTTCTCACTTTTTAAAAATAACACTTTAATAAATAATACCCTAAAATTAACACTTTAATACATAATTTGACGCATGATGAAAGAGTTGTACGAGTGTTATATACCATACAATCTCAAATAAAAATATGAGAAGTTCATGAACACTTATAAACACTTATTATTATTTATTTTTGGATGAAGAAACACACAATACTATTTTGTTAGGATAAAGTTAGAAAAACAAAATAACAAAATATTAAAATCACACAAAACAAAAACGTCATGGGTAAGAAAACATAATTAATTATATTTTAATATAATTTATTTATTTAATATAATTATAATCAATGTTTTTATTATAATAAAAAAAAGTATTTTAATTTTGATATATTGTAAATTAGTATATTTTAATATATTTTTATTTTGAAATATAAATTTTTATTTGTTAAAATTTTACAATAACCTTTTTATTTTGTTTTGTTTTAAAAATTATTTTTATAACAAATTGTTTTTATTTTTTTACAAATTATTTAATATATAAAAAAATATTTTCTATATGATCTATCAAATCAACTACAATCTTTTAACTTATTTTTTTCTTAATTTAAGCAATCTTTCATTCAAATCAAAAACTTCACTTTTCGTTCTTTTTTTTTCTTCACTTTTCTTTCGATCGAAACAAACCCTTACTTTTATATATAATTCTAAATCTCCTTCCACCAGCAAAATAAGAAAAGTGAATGGAATTTAATTCGACATACACTTTACCAAGAGTTCCATGGTGGAAGAAAAGTGTGAAGTTCTCTATTCAGAAAATTTTACCCAAATAGGTAAAGTCAAAAGAAACTAATATTACGAGTTAATTATATTTTAAAGTATAATTTATAATTGTTTTAAATACCACTGCTTGTATACTTCCTAATACTGACCTTTGTTCAACACTTAATACTCAAATTTGTTCAATAGGTGCAATCAATTACCAGAGAATATGGACGATGATTTTCCAATTATAAAACACTAAAATTACTTTGTGGCCATATATCTCACTAAAATTACTTACAAAATCATATACATGTAATTTTAAAAATAATCGTCACTATAACTTTGTGACTTTAGAATTAGCGATGAAACCTGATAGGCCTATAAACCGTAGATAAGTTCCATGCTTAGTTTCTAGTTAGTTTTGACCTTTGAGAGAACAGAGTCGAACAAAAATGACATGCTTCACAAGTACTAGAATGTCCTACTCTATCATCTTGGTGCAAGTTCAGAAATTGTAACATCATTGATTGAACAAAATTTGATCCTGCTGTGAGATGTTTCTTCCTCATCTCCACGTTTCTGAACTGAAAATGCAGGCATTTTGGGAGTATCAATAACTGCACCTTCATTCTTCAGCAGTGAATCAACTTCCAACATGGAAGGTCTATCCCCAGAGTTCTCTTGTACGCACAGCAGAGCTACCTGCATGCACCTCATGATTTTACAAGTAGATTTTGTATCATCCAATGAAGGATCAACAAATTCCACACCTTTTCCTTCCCTCCACAACCCATATGCCTGAAATAGTAACACATGAGTTATTTCTAACATCAAGCAAACCAAGAATAAATCATAAAGTAAATAGAATATGAGATAACTTACATATTCCAAAAGGGTCATATTTTCATGCATGCCATAATAACATGAAGTCCTCTTTCCGCTTATTATTTGCAAGAGAAGAACTCCAAAACTATAAACATCGTACTTCGTTGAGTATATGCCTTTTCTCACGTACTCAGGAGGTACATACCCACTGCAAAGCCAACAGGAAGTGATTAGAGACAAAACAAGGATCATCCACAACACAAGGATCAGTGATAATTCACTTACTATGTTCCAACGATCCTTTTTGTGTTTGCTTCAACGTCATATTTTCTGAAAATTCTAGCCATACCAAAATCGGATATCTTTGGATTCATATTGTCATCTAGCAGAACATTACTAGCTTTAAGATCTCGGTGGATTATAGTAAAATTTGAGTACTACTGGAGATAGAGAAGGCCTTGAGTAATGCCTTCAATGATATTGACACGCTTGTTCCAGTCTAAAAGAGTTGATTTCGTTGGATCTGCATCAAGTTCAACCCTGAATTATCAGTCACATAAACGTGTAGCTGAACAAAACAGTACATTCTGAAATGATTGCTAATTTGAAGTTTCATTAAGCTTAGCAATAGGTTAAGAAGCTTAGTAGAAATGTAACAAGTGAAATGAGGGACAAGTGATGTAGCAACTGACCAAAGAGGAAATTATCTAAGCTTTTGTTTTGCAGGTATTCATAGATCAGAATCTTCTCATCCCTTTTTGTGCAGTAACCCAGAAGTCTAACTAAATTCACATGTTGTAGTCTTGCTGTAAGTGTGATTTCATTCTTGAACTCTTCAGGGCCTTGATTTGAGGTTTCTGAGAGTCTTTTCACAGCAATTTCCTGACCCTTCCGCAATTTGCCCTGACAGAATGAACTCGTAACTTAGTCATTCGAGAACTAAACGTCAAGATGAACATACAACAGAAAACCTTACCACAGAATACATCATCACTATCTTACCACAGAAATAATGGCGCGAACTTTCAGTTCAGATATTCTAATTGCACGAAGCATATTTCATCAACAGATGAATTTCCAAATCTTACCTTGTACACCGTGCCAAATCCACCCTCTCCAAGCCTATTATCTTTTGAGAAGTTATTTGTTGCCACTTTAACAGTGAGATAACTGAATACTGTCAAATCAGAACCGTTTGCATCGATATCCTTTTCTGCTCCTGGTAAATATCTCAGTTTATACAATATTTTGGTAACTGTGGCTACTGTGCCTGCCAAAATGGTGGAACATAAATTAAAGGACAGATGTATATGTTCCAGTCTCTTTATAGATAACTCAATTTTTTCCATCCTTACCTCTGTGGTAGTAGCAAAATACTATTCCCAACAGAAGCACCAAAGTCAGAGTAGCAAGCACAACAATTATCAGCAACCTCCTCTTGTGATGATCTTCAATTTCTTCATCTACAGCTTGAGCTGAAGGATTATTTTGTAAAGGAAGTGATGCATATGACATGTTATTTCAAAAACTAAGACGAATATTTTATGCATGTGCATAACAATATACTTATATAAATATAGTCCACATCAACCAATTGTTCTGTAACTCACCTGCCCCTATTGAAAGTTCCCAATTTTCGTCATTGCCTACTTGGAACACGTTGTAACCAAGCAGCCCATTTTCCTTTGCATAAGAAACTTTGGCCCTGATGACCTCCACATCATCAAAATTGACCCAAGTGGTGGACGCAACAGTGAACTGGTCCACCACAAAACTTGCATTGTAATGGGAAACAACTCCATTTCCAAAGCTTTTAATGTAACTCTTTATCAACTTATAGCCCATGGAACCATCCATTGTAATGGCTGGTCCCAAGGCAGGGGTTCTCACGCCACTGTTTGCTGCAGGAGTCACAAGTTTCCACGCATATCCATGATAAGGCAACCCAATTAATAGCTTCTTAGACGCAAACCCCCTCCTCCTCCACTCTCTGATGCCAGAATCAGTGTTATCCCACTCAGATGAACCATACAAAGCCGCATGAAAAGCCGTGACATTTCCCGTCTTAGGGAGATAGTAATCATAAGCCACAAAGTGCACCCAATCCAAATTCTCCTGCATTGAATCGAAGGGGTAGCTCAAGGAGTCGGAAGCCTTAAGGTAGTAACCCGCCATCACCAACAACAGCTCTGGCTTGGAAGAGTTTCTTGCCTCAAAAGTTATTGCAGCACGCCACTCCTTCAAAAGGGTTCCAAAATTGGTAACTTGGGAAGTTGGCCACGCCCCAGTAAGGTCTATACCATGAAAGCCGTAGAACCTGGCTGTTCTGATGGAAGAGTCAATGAAAAGCTTCCTGGAAGAGGATTGGTTTAGCATTGAGGTGAAGACCGAAGAGTCCTCCTTGCCACCCCAGATGGATAAAAGCGTTGACACAGACGGGTTTTGGAGCTTGACCGTGTTGGTGAAGGCGGCGAACTTTTGCTCCTCCGAAGAGTTGATAAAGATGTTGTAGGTGGTGGGGTTTATGAAGGCAAAAGCGCATAAGAGGTGAGTGAAAAGCGTGGCTTTGATGTCTGAAGCAGAAATTTCATTGGCAGAATAGTAATAACCGGCTTTCACCCAGGAAGTGTTATCTGCAAAGGAGAGAGATTTGAAAGAGACGAAGGTGAGATAGGCAGTGAAGAAAACGGTGAGCTTAGAAGGCATCTTAATAATGATGAGAATTGAGAAAGTGATGAAGAAAATATTGATTTATTAGTGTTTTCAGGTTCTGACACTAGCACCGCTCTCTTTTCTTCATTTTTTGTAGGAAATCAGGAATATTGACCTCACCAGCACCATGACCATGACCATCACCAACAAAAACGTGACTGTTACTAACTTTTTCACATTGGAGAAAACTACAGGACTCCATTGTAGCTTAAAAACGACAAGAATGATGGTTCTAGAGTGCTTCTGTAATAAGTTACAATTCAACTGTAAAATGAATGCGTGTGGAAGACGTGCAGCTACTTATTTCGTAACCTTGTAAATTCAACCAAGACCAGAAAACAATTTCATTCTTCTTGTTCTTTTTTTCTTTTTTTTTTTGTCTGCCTCCACCACTGCTCACAAAATTCTCCACTAAATCCATCTGCATCATATAGATATCTTTCCACTAAACTGTGTCAGATAATTTCATTAGCAGACATTCGTACATTAAATTTTTAGAATTTTAACAATTTTTTAGTTACTCATATTTACGTTCTAAAATAATTTATAAGATAAACTTATATTTATTATTTTATTTTTTAAAATAGTAATAAAAATATGTAATGTTTTATTTTTAAATTATTAATTTAATGTTACACTTATCTATTATTGTTTTAATTATTCAATTATATTTTTGATAAAATATTTATTTTTTTTCAAAGAAATTATAACCGTTTTAAATTATAATGAAAACCAGCTTTTTTTACACAAATATGAATAGAAAAGAGAGTATTTTATAATTTTTCTTTTAGATACACAAACATATCAGCACGTGATGTTTAAATACAGGAAAAAGAGACAACAAAGATAAGATTAAAAACAGTGGAGAAAAAAACTACAAAACGAAACTGCAATAATAAAAATTAAAAAACTGGTATATAAAATATATGCAGGGAAGCTTTGAAGAAACTATACTATTGGAATTGAATTTATGCCTCAAATCTGAAATACTGATTTCATGATATTAAGGACGCGAATTGAAGAAATATTAGGGTTAGAGAATTTGAGCGGCACAAGTAATTAGCTGTTAAAGAAAAAATTGGCTAGGAATACGTAAATTGTTGTCTTTGTTAATTTGTAGGAAAATGTCTCCATCTCATTGCCCTTTTCTTCTCAAGTATAGTGACCAGTTTAAACAGCCTGCGATTGTGTCCCACCTAAGTCTTGTGACTAGTTGAGAACCCTTCAGCTATGCAAACATTGTTTTCATTTGAGTGATGGTTCCATCATCGACTGAAACATTTTTAACTGTTGGCACTCATTTTTATCGTCCTTGTCTTCTTTCACTTTTGAAAATGCTGGTTTTTTGGGGATGGCTTGAGATTTATTTTCGTTTCTCAACATTGAACAAACTTCTAGCATAGAAGGTCTATCACTTGCATGTTCTTGGACGCATAACAAAGCAATTTCCATGCATCTCACTAGTTTGCACTCTGAACATGTATCATCCAGCAAATCATCCATCAGCTCCATACCCTTTCCTTCTTTCCATAACTCATATGCCTGCATGCACCCATTTCACACTAAATAAAAAATCACAATGAATCAAATAACTATCTTCAAGAATCTGAAACAAATAAAAAACACAAAAATTTAACCAATTGTTACTTACACACTCCTAGAGCTTTAAATCTTCGTTCTCTCCGTAAAAACCATGTGTCTTCTTGTCACTTATAATTTGTAGAAGTACACCAGCATCTGCTCCCCTCGTTCAATGCAGAAACCTAACAACCGGACAAGATTCACATGTTGTAGCTTTGCTGTTGGTGTTACCTCAGTTTTGAATTCCTCGTAGCCCTGTGTAGAAGCTTTTGATAATTTTTTTACGGCTATTTCCTGACCATCAGGTAGGATGCCCTGAAAGAACAACATTGTTAGGATCTTCATCTGAGAAAGCACTCCATAGGAACATCATTTTACCAACCTTGTAAACAGGACCATAACCACCTTGTCCGATCTTGTTTTGAAGTGAAAATTCATCTGTAGCCGCTTTAATGTCAGAAAATCTATAGACATGTAAATCTGGACCATTCTGAAAAGGTTCTGCACCTTCTTTATTACTCAAGATTCTTGTCCAAGAACGTTTGGCAGCATTTAGTACCGTCCCTACATATTTAAAGAAATAGTAATTTTCTTCATCAATGGACATTTTCGTATCCATCTAAAATCGCAAATAAGCATAGCTATTAATTAGCTGAAAAATTTACCCGTTGTTCTGAATATTCTCTTCTTTTGAAAGTAGAACGTGATACCTAATATGAGAATAACGGAAGCAGTTACACTCAAAATTATCACCAACAGTTTCCATTGTTCCTCTTTGCCGTCGTCAATCTGTTCAGCTGAGAACGTAACAACAACACCTATATATATATATAGATAGATAGATATAGATATAGATATTAAAAATTAATAAGGTCAATTATAATAACTATATATAATTATTGATATGATGTTAATATTAATCAAATTGTTTATAATCATGCTCATTTACTTTTAGCTATATGGAGAAAAAATAATCAATTTACTATAATTAGGTTTAATGGTGAATAACAGCTAGCTCTATTAATAACTAGTGACTCAAGGTTAATCTCATTAAAGAGCTCAATAATGCCATAAAATTATTAACCATTTCGCTGTTCAAAAAAAATTAACCAGATTGATACTATATGCAATTATATTTATTTCTTCAGTACATAGAACTGCCATATTTGGTCCTGTAATGCCATCCGCAGTATCAGAGTAAATTTTTGGGTTGGGTTGAGTTAATAAACCTAACTAACCTTAATTGTAATTAATTCAAAAGTTTTAAAAATAAACTCCTTCTTTTATCCGTTGTGTTGTATTATGTATACTAGAAAATCTCATTTAAATTTTGCTCTAAGGGTATATCTGACTAGATATTTTTCTCTGTTGAATAAGGGTATAATTTTTTTTTTTTTTAAAATCTCTGAATTTTTTTACAAGAATTTTTCCTCTATGATATAATGGCACTTTAGTGAAAAATTTATAAATGTGAGATCTTGTAATTAGGATCTCAATTTCAAGATAACTTACTCTAATTTATAATTTTCCTCATTTCTCTCTTAGAAAAAACTCAATGATACTAAAAAATCCCCCTCCTTTTGTTTAGAAATATTTGAAGGGGTCTTGTTTAATATATAAAAGAGAGAAAATTAAATTGAAAAATATAATTATACCCTCATAATAACATACAATTAAAAAACTAAAGTTAAATAAAAGATTATTTGTCTTCAATTTTTGAATTAAATAAATGATTTTTATAATTTTTTTTTATTGCATCGCACCCCACCAACATTTGACAAAACGAGCTAACTGAGTCCATTTTAGTCCAACATGCCAGAAACGGGATAAGTTGGTCTGTTAAGGTTAGATGGGTTGGAAATCTTGGTCCCTTAGTCTATTAATTTTTTTATTTATAATTTTTTATATTAATATATATATATATATATATATATATATATATATATATATTAAAATATATATAATCACAAAAATATTTTTTTAAATTTTTAATTAATTAATTAATATCTTTAATTAAATAAATTAAAAAGATTATCATCTTTACATATTAAATTACTCTATTATAATTAATAATTGAAACTTTTTTAATAAGTATTAATGATTTGAGTTACAATATTATTATATATTTACATTTTTCAAATAATATATTATTTTTCTAGTTTTAAATGTACATTCTCATTTTTTATGTTATTAATAAATAAAACACGTAATTCTTATTTTATTTATTTTTATACTTAGACATATTTGAACCTAATAAATTTAATCATACATGTTATAAATATTTATTATTTTTTATTAAAATAATATTTTTTTTAAGTACAGTTTTTTTAATTTTTATAAGAAAATTTATAATTAAGTGAAAATATTAAGTGAAAATATAATTTTTTTTATATTATTTTAAATTTTTATGCTTTAAAATTTAAGTTTTAATTTTAGTACATGTTATTTAAGTTTCATTTCATATATTATTTTTAAATAAAATAATATAGGTAAGTATCACTTTATAAAAAATATAAGAGATGAGTATAATTTTATTAAAAATACAGGTTATTGAGTGTCTTGTAATAACTAAAATAAAAGTAATTGTTTTTTATCAAAAATTTAAAAAAATATAAATGTCTATTTTAAAATTAGAGAATGTGTAAGTCATGATCATAGAAAAACAAATGTATCATTCCTTTAAATTTAATAATTACCTTGTGAAGTGGTTAATTTTATGCATGGTAGTTTACTTAGTAAAATCTTTGGATAAAATGGATTAATAATTTTTTATATCCAATTTATCATAATTTTACGCCATAATTAGCACAGAACGAAGGCTCAGATCTGTCTCTAGGTAAAGATTAGGCCGAAAGACTGACCCATTAACCCATCAAATTTGAATTATTTTAATTTTACTAAATATTTTCTCATCTATTGGTAAATACAGGAACAGAGGAGAAAAAAGGTTTATTACCATAATTAATTGATATGACTAGACCTTCTTGAAACCTCTAAACTATCAAAAACAAAGCCAAAACATAGTAACCAAGTAACCCATAATTCACTATAATTCATCAGTGTTATGAATGCCTAACCTTTTTGTAATAATAAAAATTTCAGTAGTATATGTAGAAGTTTCTTTCAGAAGAGGAAAATGATTTATAAAAAAAATAAGTAGTATTATTATTGTCAACAATTTTATATTATAATCTCATATCATTGAGATTATTTATGTTAAATTTGATTAAAATTGAACCATAATAATAAAATAACAAAATTTATTATAGTATATTTTAAAAAAATATATTATTAATTTTGATCTATAAATAAGATATTAAATAATTTCATATTAACACATTTTTTTATAAATATAGTTTATATGAAGGAACTTTTAATAAAAGATATTTTAAAAATAATTTAATAAAAATTATAACAATATAATTTTATCTCTCCTCAAAATAATATAAAAAAACTGCTATATATTTAAAATTAGAATGGAGGCTTTTGAGTAAATTGTGTCATTTGAATAGAATTATGAGTAGATTTCAATTTGTATAGGGTGCTAAAATTTGTGGGATGTGAACCCTACAATGGAAATTTTCTGATGCTATGACAAATTTGACTGTTAGTGGTGAGTTGTTGAGGAAAATTTAGGTCTGTGTTTACATTTCCAGGAATGCATAAACTCCCTTCGTTGATTAGTAGGAAAATGTCTCCATCATGCTGGGTTGCTGACTTTGATTGAATCTTTCGACGAGAAATTTGCAGAGAAGAGTATATATAATTATTACAAAGCACAAAATGTCAACTCTTTTACAAAAATGCAAAAATTTGAGTGAATGAGATATCATCAGTTATGTTTTCGATGTTATTAATTTCTTATTAATATTTATTTCTTATATTAAAATCAATATTTAATAAAACATTACTTTGATAAAACAATATAAAAATAAAATATTAATAATAAATAAATATATTTAAGTTTCTTTATCGTATTTACTCACTTTTTACTTTTTTTTTCTTCTTTCTTTTCCTTTTCACTCTCATCTCAATCTAAACAAAGTCAATCTTTATAAAAAAAAAAAAAAAACTTATTTTTAATTTTTTTTTTTTTTTAAAAAATTTTTTTTTTTTTTTTTTTTTTTTTTTTTTTTTTTTTTTTATTTTTTTTTTTT
>Ga0099824_1003871_pt1 | contig 21715 bp, 14 predicted proteins | sample SiratrowhiteBW_FD_76837 | JGI IMG/M metagenome (GOLD analysis project Ga0099824, IMG submission 76837) | Root nodule microbial communities of legume samples collected from California, USA - Siratro white BW | ecosystem: Host-associated > Plants > Roots > Nodule | place: USA: California... | reverse complement strand
TAAATTTACTAAAAACCCAAATAAAAATAATCAAAAAACTTTTAAAATTAAACCTAAATTATTACTTTAATAAAGATTTTTTTTTTTTAAAAATGTAGTGAGTTTAGTTAAAAAAAAATAAAAAAAAAAAAAAAAAAAAAGGTGAGAAAGAAGGGTTTAAAATGACAGAGAAGAAAGAGTCACAGACATGTGAGTGAGTTTGTTTGTGAGAGAAAGCGAGATCCAATATTGCAAGTCAACTCAGTCCTGCACTTCCACCATTTCTGACACAACACAACCTTCAAACACAGACACACAAAACACAAAACACAAACACAACAAAAATTGCATCTTGAAATGACCCTTTTGCCCTTCGCTCACTCCCTACTTCTGCTCTGACTCTCATCAACGCCACCACCCACAATGGACGCCTCCGCCGCCACCAACTCTGCCGAGCCCGGCCCGAGTTCGGAGCTACGGCTCAACGGGGCATCCGAGGATCCAAATCGAAGTGGGTCGGGTCAGAATTCGACGGCCAGGTACAAGCTGATTGCACCGGCGAAGCTTCCGATCTCGAGGTTGCCGCGCATCACGATTCCGCCGGGACTGAGTCCGACGTCGTTTCTGGAATCGCCGGTTCTTCTTTCCAACATGAAGGTGAGTGAGTGAGTGAGTGTGTGCTCTTTTGCTTCTTCTTCTTCCTCTTCTGCTTTGGGGACTCCAATTGAAGTGTTTGGTTTGGTGAAGAATGGGAATAAGTGGGTTGGTGTTTATGAGATAGAATTTTCATTTTTTTCAGAGGGTTTTGTGTTTTCTGAGAGGAAATGGAACAGAAGGAGGAAAGGTAAATGCTTGAGTGAATTCAGTGGGGGAATGTTGTCGTTTTTAGTTTACTTTGGTCAAAGGTTGTGTTTTACTGTTTTTTTTTACTTGACGCATGTAAGGTAAAGGCCACTTGTAGCGAGTGGCATATAAAAAATTTGTTCTTTTAACTGTGATTTTCTTGGGGTTTCTCAGCTACCCAATAGGGCTTATCTGGGTTGGTGTCAAATCGTATCGATTTGGTGGAATAATTTGATAATTTACAAATGACTTGATTTGAATGCTGGCGAGAGTAATGAGCTGAAGATGCTTTTTTTTTGTTACGTAAAATTCGAAATTCTTATATGCTAGTTCAGTCTCGTGGAAAATTGTTTCTTTAGAGCTGGCTCTTTACTCGTTTGATCCTTCATTTAGTAGTACATTTTTGTGTATGGGTCCGTTGGTTTCTGATGCTTTTGCTCTTATAGGATTATGAATTGGCTGCTTTATGCTTAAATACGGTATTCTCTTTGGTGGAATATAACTTTAGCTGAGGATCGTTCAACATTCTCCTTTTATTTATTTTAATGTCAGTGTTGTTTTTTCACATAATGAATCTTCTTTTTTGTTGGTGCTTGCCCTTTTTGTTTGTTTTTGTTTCAACGGTGCAGCAGAGTGCACAGAAAAATCCTCTTCTTTTCCTTTACTATTTATATATATGGAGCGAACGAATCAAGTATTACCAACGATTAGTGGATTGATTTTAGTTATGTGTGCATGTGCTGTGAGAATAATATGGGGAATGTCAGAAAGATTGTGGGTCTGGATTTTGTGAAAGGACTTGTTTCTAGACGCTAATACTCTGTATGGTCCTAATTCGAGTAGAATTCTTTGCTACATTCATGTAGGAGTGTCTTTTCTTTGTTATGATTGATTGTTTATATAACTAACTTTTGCAAATTATAACGTACTGTGGTATCTTTGTCAAACGGACTTCAAATAAACAACATGCAATATCAGAAGCAGGAGAAAGTAAAAAACTTTGCTTACGCTCAATTATAGTGGGTTGCTTACATCACTGGCTGGTTAAGCCATTCAATTAGTTTAGGTTTATTGGTTTACTCAGAAGATTATATATGTGGTCTCTTTCTGCTGTTATTACTGATTTCCTTGGTTTATTGATTGCTGTTTGAGGCCTTATGGTTTTCAGATATTCAGGAACTTGCTGTTGTTTTTGCCTTTTCCCTCCTGTCCTTTTGTTGGTTTTTGAGAAGATAAATTGTTCCCGTATCTCTCTGTGCATTTTACTTTATAATTTTTCATTTCACTCCACAACTGTTGCTCAAAGAGCTTATAGTTTAAATATTATTTGTCCATGCGTTGCAGGTGGAGTCTTCACCAACTACAGGGTCCCTCCGCAAGCTTCAACAAACAATACATGGTTCTAAGGCTTCTGCTGCCTCTGCCACATTTGCAGTAACCACTGCATGCTTCAGTACCAGTACTGTTGATGACAGGAAATCAAGCTTCTTTGAGTTTAAACCACTCAACAGGTTGAATATGGTAATGAAATTGATGTTGGCAACACTTTGATTAAAATAACTTTCAAATCACTTGGACGAATGGGCTCAAATTTTGTTTTCCATCCTGACTTTACTTGGTTTAAATCTGTGTGTACTAATTGACAAAACAAGATGGGATAATTAATCATAATTCAAATTTATCAAGATTGATGCTACTCAAACTTTGTCCCATGAGACAAAATCAATTCCTAAAGTCTTGTTTCATTTGAATAGTTTTATAATTTTATAGTCCTATACATGATTACAGTGCTAGATAAAAACAAATGGTGTTTTCGTGTTCTGATTAATATTGTTTTGAAGGTTACTAATTTCATAGCACTTATCCAATGCTATTTGCTCATGTTAAGGTTCCTGCAGACTTCAATAACCATGTTATCAAACAATCAACTCAAGTAGAAGGTCTAGGAAAAGCCCAATCATTTGTTTCCTCACCATTAGTTGAAAGTGAGATAGCAGTTCCTGCTAACGAATTAAGTCTATCATCACCTGTACAAATGGTTAGTTCTAGTCCTAGTGCTCCTCTTGATGTTGATTTGGATGATGTTAACCACAAAGCCAACACAGCTACTGGGCTTCAAGCATCACATGTTGAGGTCAGAGGCAATGGACTTTCAGTTGCAGCTGAGAAAACATCTGATGATGGATACAATTGGCGAAAATATGGGCAAAAACTTGTTAAAGGAAGTGAATTTCCACGCAGCTATTACAAATGTACACATCCTAACTGTGAAGTGAAAAAACTTTTTGAACGCTCTCATGATGGTCAAATTACTGAGATAATTTACAAGGGAACACATGATCATCCTAAACCTCAACCAAGCTGCCGATACTCTACTGGTACTGTTATGTCTATTCAAGTAGAGAGATCTGATAAGGCTTCTTCTTTGGCTGGCGTAGATGGTAATACCAGCCAGACGCTTATCATAGCTCCATTTTATTATTTTGTTGCAGAGAAAATAAGCTGGATTTCTTTATCTTCTAATTTTTTATTGTAGACAAAGCACCTTCCATGTATGGTCAGTTGTCTCATGCTGCTGAGCCCAACAGTGCTTCTGAGCCATCACCTGTAGCAACAAATGATGATGGTTTAGAGGGTGTCGGGTTTGCGTCGAACAGGATTAGTGATGACGCTGATGATGATGATCCCTTCTCAAAGCGAAGGTATGACACTTTGGTCGAAGCTCTGAATTTCTTCGGCATGTGTGCTCACTTGCTGCTGCTGAGTTTTTTCTTTTTGTTGTGTAGAAAAATGGAACTTGGAAATGTTGACATCACTCCTGTAGTTAAGCCTATCCGGGAGCCACGGGTTGTTGTACAAACTTTGAGTGAGGTTGATATACTGGATGATGGGTATCGCTGGCGTAAGTATGGCCAAAAGGTGGTGAGAGGCAATCCTAACCCAAGGTATGTCCTCACTGGGAATCGAAGTTAAATTAACAAATTCAATTTAATGTATGTGATTTGTCAAATGATTTCTTTTACTATTGTCAAGCTTTTGCTCTTGTAATTGTTGTGTAGACAACAATTTAAGTGAGGAATTAACGTGATATAATAGTTTATTGTAACTTAAATATTCACTTTTCAATCATTTTGCTTTACAAGCTTTTCTTTTATTATGATTGGTGTTAGCTAGTCTCTCGCTGAGACCCCTGTTGCAGCTATGTAGCTAACCTGGTCCATAAGAAAAGTCTGTATCTTGTACTAGATTAGGTTCAGACATGAAAATGTGAGGGTATTTATACACACACACATTTTATATATATATATATATATATATATATATATATATATTGTTGGTATTAGACAATCCTCATTAACAGTACGCTAGGCAAATGAATCTCATAAACACGAACTTTTTGGTAAGGGATACTTTGATGGATCTATGGTGAGGTAGATGATGTTTTACAGTTTCAAGAACAGCAATGGAAAAAATAACTTGCTAGATTATGAAATTTTGTATTTTAAGCTCTTGAAAGCTTTAGGTGGAGGAATTTCACTTGGATGACTTTGGAAGCTGCTTTTAATATTCATTTAGAAGATTTTTATTTTTGTACTTTGTTATAAAATTGATGAGAATGAGGAGCTAGAATGATGAAATACTTGCATGGATAAAACAAACTGAAAATTAATAGCGTGATTGCTAAAATTTTGCTACAAAGCACGGTGGATAATTAAAGTGGCAGTAGTAGATGTCGCTTCCAAAAGGAACGGAGCGAACATTATTGTTGCATGGCCATACCAAGTTATGCGAAAATTTAGAGTGTGGGGAGGGGAAGGACAAGAAGATATGCATATCATTGCAGGATTTATACTCAGTCATAAAGATTGAAGGACATGTGGGCAGTGTATTTTTTATTTTTTTTAATTTTAATCATGAGGAAACTAGGATTACTATACTGCTTGTTTTAATGAAGAACTGGTGTAGCTGATCCCAATGTTACAACTAAGCTTGCTGTCATTTGATGAAGTCAATACGCAGTTATGAGCAATTAGTTATAAATTGGGCTATATATACATGAATTAAGTTGGTTGTTATAATTATCCTCGGTAATGTCCGTACCAAGCCTTTCTATTTCATGGAGACAATCATCAATGTGGATGTCATTATTATAGACTTGAAAGGTTACTTCTTATGATTCCTATGCTATATTAGTGTGTTGTGTGGCTACTTCAGGAAATGCTTTAAAAAAGTATGGAATTCAAATCAAATATGTGCTTGGTAGATATTGTTGTTGCATGTTTATGATCCATCCTTATGATTCATACTAACTGCAGTGGTAATATATGCTACTCAACTACATATTTCTTGTTAATCTTGTATCTTACTATGCTGCTTATGTAGGAGTTATTACAAATGCACAAATGCGGGTTGCCCTGTCAGAAAACATGTGGAGAGGGCATCTCATGATCCAAAAGCAGTAATAACCACATATGAGGGTAAACACAATCATGATGTACCAGCTGCAAGGAATAGCAGCCATGACATGGCAGTAGCTGCAGCTGGACAGACAAGAATTAAGTTAGAAGAAAGTGATACCATTAGCCTTGACCTTGGGATGGGCATTAGCTCAGCTGCTGAACATAGATCAAACGCACAAGGGAAAATGATGCACTCTGAATTTGGGGACACTCAAACTCACACAAGTAATTCCAATTTCAAGTTTGTTCATACCACCTCAGCTCCAGTATACTTTGGTGTTCTAAACAACAGCTCTAGTCCCTATGGTTCTAGAGACAATAGGAGTGATGGTCCAGCTTTAAACCATGCCTCGTATCCTGCCCCACAGAGCATGGGAAGAGTACTAATGGGTCCATGAAATTGATCACACACCAGACATGAAAATAAAAATTCTGAGTAACATTTCACTTTCTTTTTAAATTTTTGGCGGGTATAGCTTCAAAAGTGTAACATCTCATTTTCTGTGAGAAAATGCAGATAGTTCTTTTATGTTTATATCACTATTCCAGAGCTGCCGTTATGTAGAATTGGTAGCAGCTCTATCATGTTGACTTTTAAATCTTTGTAATTGTATAATTATCTATAATTATATCCAAATTCTTCTGTATAAATATGAGGCTGATATCAAAATTACTCCCACAAAACCTTGTAAAAGTGCATTAAGCCTTTTGCTAAACATTGTATCTCGTGTTCACAATTTCACTGTGGTTAGACTCGGTCCCTAGTCCCCACTGCACTGATTACAAGCCGTACATACCCCGTGATTGGTGATCTGTTTTGATATAATGAAGTTGGAGTGCACGTGATGATACCACGGATCTGTAAGTGTTGGATATTCTCACTGTTTTGTGTAGATTAGACTTGCATAATTTTAGTGGTTGTCCGGAAATGTTGCATGGATTTGGTTTTCCACATCAAAGTGAGTGCTAAAGTATTAGCCTTTGCATATCTCTCATCGTTGTCACGATTTACTGATATCAGAACGTGTTTCAAACACCCTCTTGCGTGATTGACAAGGATGTGAAGAGAGATAAATAACCATTAGATTTCTGCATAGATAGATGTGTCTATACTCTATTCACACACGAAAGACCCGGTGGATGTTATATTATACGTCGTTACGTACATATATACCTTATCCTCACTTTAGCAACTGATAAAGCGAAATCCCTTGGTTTCAGCATAGAAAAGGACACAGTCCCTTTCAGTCTGTAATCTGGAGAGGGGGACCAGCATTGCGGAGTGTGCTGTGCTTGTTTGTTTCTAGAAAACCGAACAGAAAAAGAAGAGGGTTTTCTTTTCTTTTTCTCTTTGCAAATTTCCTAGTACATTGCATTAACATTAGTTTAGCTGTTATCATATTCCATGGTCACATGTCAAGGCGTGATTAGTTTAGCTAGAAAATTTTGAGTGCATTCAAGAATGTTTCTAGAAAGAGAAAAACAGATGAAAGGTGATGGAGCCAATTGCATAATTAGAATTGAACGTGCAAGCTTGATGGAATGGCAAAATGAATTTTAGCACTGTTTTACAGTAAATATACATCATGCAGTTTAGCACGAAATTGCTTAGATTTAGGATGAATTTCTTGTATTGGTTAATCAGCAACCGGGATTTGTATAATGCTACTCGTGGAATATTGGTAGAGTACATCCTTGATGACGATTGGATTCTCTTGGCTTTATCTTTGAACCATTCTGACATGTTCACGTTGGCCTTTAATTGCGGTGCAAGTAAAGTACAACTTTCTTAAATTCATATGTTTGTCTTAGCTTAATCAGGACTGAAGAATCATGCAGCCACGTCTTGCACCATTTGTGGAACCAAGATGTATAGATTCTGGGCTGATCCTTGCCCCCTCAAAGTCAGATGAACCACCCATGAGTACAATTCTACATCCTTATCATACCATCATTTGGAACCCTTCAAATATTTCTTTTGTCAACTCAAATGGTTCTAAATTTTACTCAAATAAACACCAAATTAGGGATAAGAGAGCATGATATCTAGCTTGTTGTATTTGTCACGTAAATGGAAAAGTAGTGGCAGTGGTAGTGGCATGACTCTTTATACCAAAGAAAAAAGACAACCATGTTTCTGTATGATTATGTCTTTGATATATGAAGGGACTTTTCAGAACCAATACAAACGGCTGATATTCTATTTTGTCTTTAGAATTGAGCATGTCACTTTTTCTTTTTCATAAATCAAAAGAGAAATACGTTTAAAGTTTGTACATTTTAAAAGAAAAATAATATGATAAAGAGAAATGCAGAGAAAAAATGATATTGCAGAAAGTCTTGTATAAGTAATATAACTACAAAGTAAGGTTAAGCCCTCAAAAATACACGTTAGGTACATATTTTCATGACTGAACTGGTGTAGTTAATCTTACTTTTTAGTAAAATTTGACTAGCTAAGCATTTGATATTGACATTGTAAATAAATTTAAATCCAAGGACCGATGGCCCAAAACTGACAAAAAAACAATAAATGACTGAGAGAGTCCACTGGTGTCTTGCCTCTCTCAAAACATTCCAGAGTAGACATTTCTTTCTCATATTAAAAACAGATCCATCATCTGTATTAAAAACAGATCCATCATCTGTCTCACATAGTGACAGAAGGAGAAAGAAAAGGTTAAAACATATTTGTCTTTATACCAAATGAATTTTAATTCAAAACGTGTACCAAAAAACGGTTTTAATTTCTTTTAATGTTGTTCTCTGTCGTTGTTGCTTATACAATACAGTAAAAATAACACAAGGTTATGGTAAAATATATAAAAACTAAATAAAAAATAATTATATATGAAAAAGGCATAATCTTTTATCTCTATACATAAATTTTAATTTTGGTCAACATACTGTAAGAAATAAAAACAATTATACCTATGATGGTAAGAATATATTTCTTTGGATAAATTTTAAAGTTGAAAATGAGTATAGCCAACAAAAAAATATATTCTTTATTTTCTTTGTCCCTCAACTTTGAGCATGATACTGAGACAACGAACTTGTTCACTAGAAACCATTTCTTTTGTGGTCATATATTCCACTCAACACACTGAAGAATAGGAGCAAAGAACGAGATGCATGCCTTGTGGGTCTCCTTGAAGGATAATGTAAAATGTGGAAACAAGATCAATGATGTAATCAAGCAGCAAACAAAATGCAGCAAGGGAAGTGGCTGTGTTTCAGAATGGGAGAAAACGAGTGAAGATAATAGACCTCTTATGCAAACTCCAACTACCCTAGAAGTTTCAAGACCAAGCAATTCACTGGCAAGGCTTCATGGTAAGTTACTAAGTTGAATATTGCTCCTATTTGCATCAACACAACATGCTTTCATGTCTTCAAAACTCACTGTTTCATGATAAAGAAGCTTGAAATATAAAAATTATGATTTTTCAGTAGTCATTGTAATGTAACAGGCTTGTAACTTTTAAGAGGAAAACTAATTGGAGCAGTTGAGGTATACTTGAAACTTCCTTTATCCTTTTTTTTTTCCCACTATGTGTATGTTATATTCTACGAACTGGTTCACATCATTTTAAAATTTTGGCAGAACTTAGTGTTGGAGACCCATCAAGAAAAATTGTGGAAATGATCTTTCAAAAAGCTTGGTTCAACACATCAAAGCCACTGAAAAAGGTTAGAACAGTCCTCAGGGTGAGCTACTCAGAAGAAGTCCTTGAAAGGTTTGAAAAATATAGAGAAAATGTGAAGAAGGTGGCCTCTGAGCAATATCCAAGGCATCCAAGGAGCACAGTTGATGGGAATGAGCTGTTGCGGTTCTATGGTACTACAGTGAGATGTTTCCAAGGGAAATCTACGAAGAGAGTTCATGAACTCTGTAAAGATCCATCTTGTTATCTTTGCCAAATTATTCAATTTAATTTCAAGACACAATACGCGGACATTCACCTGAATACAAGTGACAAAGAGTTGAGTAACAGAGCAACTGCCACTGCCAGGGTACATAGTGTGAAAAAAGCTGCAATAATTTGCAGGATCATTGCTGGAATTGCAGTAAATGAAGTTGATGGTGAATATGAAGGACCTGGCTCAACTGGGTTAGGAGAAATGCAGTTTAGCTTAGAAAAATTTGTAGTAAAAAATCCCAGTTCTATTCTTCCTTGTTTTGTAATAATTTTCAGCTAGCAAGTTTTGTAGGCGTAAATTGTCACTATTCTTTTTATTTTGTAAGGGGTGTCATAGCAAAATACAGAATACATGCTTGTGTTTTTCTTTTTCTTTCTAAATCTGATGATATTGTCTTTTCTGGTACTGGAATTATTGACATAAATCTAGCGTGTTTTAACAAACTATAGAGTAATTTGCTTTAGATTAGGATGATACATAAACTAACAAAAAGTCTGCAACAGCAAATATGAACCGGTTGTGTTTGGATCATCACCTATAAGCACAAGAAGTAATAAGAACTTGATTCATCCAACCAAGACATAGAGCTCCATCTCTCTCTTCTAGAGTGTAATGTCCTTGGTAGCTTTGCTGAAGATTTTTAATCGAAGAAGTAATAAAGGAGTTCAATGGATATGGTGAGAATCCAGCCATAGTGAAACGTGATTTCCATTTCTTGAGAAGCTCGTGACGTTCCACTCTTTCTGCCCCTTCACATGCTACTAAGTTGACAACTTCTCGAGCCAAACAATGCTGTTCCACATTAATCCTTTCCTTGTTCTCCCTTGGAAGAGCAACATCAATTGATTCAAAAATAGCTAAGTAGTAGTTCATAGTCTCAACAAAACGGGGGAAGAATGGGAGGTTGCTGGTATGTGATTCTTGCTCCACAAGTGTCACGATCTTTGGAGACAAGAACTTTGCCATTCTCAGCAACCGGTCTCGATGGTTCTGACTATCAACACTTTCATCTGGAAGATGGTGCAGCATCATGGCAAAATTCACAGCAATAGCTTCACCAGGTCGAAGTTTGAGGTCTTTAATTTCAACCTCAGTGGGAGCAACATCTAAGGCATGGAACTCAAAGGGTACATTATATGATTGTGCAAGTGTTGACAACCTTTCTCCCACTATTTCAAGGCCTCCTTCCCTGGCATAAGCTGAAGTGGAGTCATCTAAACCTGTTATTCTGATCTTGGGGGGTCCTCCAGGTCTGCCAGAAAGAGCTTGGATTAGGCTCACCCATTGTATTCCCTGGTTGATCTGAAAATCAATTATGTGGACTTCACTTTCCCCCTTCATCACTTCAGCAATAGCTCCATTTGCTGACATGTACCCAAATTTGAGATATGGGCAGATTTCATAAAGTAGATGCATGTGTGAAAGGAGTTCCCTACCAGTAGGTTCTTTACATTTCAAGGCTTTGTAGATTGTGCTTCCTGAAGAGGCCAGTCTTGCAACAAGAGCCTCCAGCATGTATGCTCCCAATCGTTGGATTGGATTGCCTGAAACTGAGACCATTCTCTTTAACTCTGACATCAACCATTCAGTTGTCTCCATATCATTTCCTGCCACTGCAATTGCACATGTACAAAGCATCTCTTTCAAATCCCCCCTAGATATCATTTCCATCATTTTCTTCCACCTTTCTGCCTCTAGAAAAAATGAATCAGATTCCTCTGGAATTACAGTATCATACATGTCCAGAATATCTGCATCATGTCCCAACATAACACTTTCAAGCTCTTTTATCTTGTGCCTCAGCTCATTGTCATTATGCGTCAAACAAGATTCATTTTCTAGTGAATCATTAGCAATTTCAAGAGAATTCTGTGAACTCAACACATATGATTTCGGCTGTAGCTTTGAGACTGGGCTATTGTTGGGTGAGAAACTGACAGTAGATGGGGAATTAAGGGAAGGATTTGTAGAAGATTCCAGGGTGCAATATTGTTCTAAAGTACGAACAGAAGGGTAGGTTGCATGGCCACTGTTATCAGAGGATGAATAGTAGTCTAGGTTCTCACTTTGTAGGAAGCAGCATGACCCCAAATTTTGGACAGGCTCATAGGACATTTTATGTTTCTGAGACATTTGCATTTTGAAAAATAACTGGTTCTTCGAATATACTTAGACACCACCAACACCAATATGTTTTTCTGCTATGAACACTCCAAAGTTTTCTGTTTTCTCCTCGTTTGGAACAACAATTGTCAGTGACTTCAATTTGACCTATGTGATTGTTGTCCACATTTTACTCTAATTCCAGCTGAATTTGAGCACCGTACTCAAAATCTGAGATATTCTGCAGAAAGGGTGACAACAATTAAAGCAACAAAGGTAGATAAAAAAAACAAGAAGTGCTATAACCATATAAAACAAGAATGCTGTCTCAGTGGTGATAGAACAACAAGCAGGTAGAGTTGAGGCTATTGCCTGAAATTGGTATTCTTTTGAGGTCAGAAGTTAAGGTCTTTGGAATACATTGCTCAAATAAAGTCTAGAAACCAGTAAAAACGTAGTTGTATGGTTTATTGAAGGCCTAAGCAGGGATTTTAAAACTAGAAAAAAAAAACTTATATATAATATACCATATTTTCCACATTAGTATATGCTATTCCAACTAGCTGCACACCAAAGAGACAGTGTCTGATTTTCACAATCCTCATGCTCTTAAGATATGAACAAATTGTAAATTTATCATTTTATATGAATCTTTTCATAATTATTACTTATCAGTCTCTGCTTTAGTTTTTAACTTTCCACCATGTTATTGTTTGTCTTTCAAATTTGATGAAATCCAGAAATAGTTTGATAAATTAATTAAATAATGAATCTTGGAACACCTTCTGCTACTCAAAGGAAGAACTTTTTTCATTCTTTGTCCCATTATTCCTTCTTCACTATAAAAGTGAAAAGATAGGATGGTTCAGAAAAGCCTCCCATATGTCATTCATGATTTTCAATTCCTTAAAGGAACACTCAGAAGATCCATTAGTATTTTCTTGAACTCAAACTTGGAACCTAGGAACTTCCAAGTATAAACTAAACAAAGTTTAAGCAATCAAATTCAAATTCATTCTGAGTTCAAACACACAGACACAGAAATTCTGAAAATCCACCCTGTTTACTCAACAAAATCTGAAGTGTTCCACCAAGCTTTTCTCTAAGAAAACAGAAAAGCAAGACAAAAAAAGGCCAAAAATCATTACTACAAACAACAAAGAGCTCAAACTTGAAAGTAATTGCTCCCAATTAAACATACCACATGAAAAGTTAATCAGCAACCAATTTTCACAAACTCATTAACTGCCATAGAAAAGTAACTCTCTTCTTCACTGGTAAATAAAACAAGGTGCTGCATCTTCTTCAACTTCAACTCAACAAGCAAAGACAGACACTTGTAAGGTAAAATATTCAAAAACCACTTTCCTCCCAAAACATCATCATACAAAACAAGATCACCAAATACTTTCAGAGACTCTCACCTTAATTGAAAAGCAAAGCATGATCTGCACTTTGAAGCCAAAACAATAGAGAACAAATCCAAGGACCAAGCACTTCTGCAGCTAAAAGTAACCAGGGCTTGTCATGCATGTGGGATCTTGTTTATTCAAGGATGGAGGCAAGACCAAATACAAGGTTGTTGAGTGCTATATTTTATAGAAAACGTTTACTTCAACAATGAACAAGTCTTGATTTTTTTTCTCATGAAATTTACTTTGAAGCCACTACACAAACGGATTCAATCACGTTTGAATTTTCTCCCCTAATTTTTTTTGTTTACTCGTAGTCAATAAACTTACTTAAATTCGTTTAATTTCTGTTAATCTCCTCTTAAGCTTAATTTATTTCTTCATTTTTCTAACACGTGTTCCCACTGCTCCTTTCACATAAAAGACAAATGGCGTTTAAAATTTTAACGCAACTTATAGAATTAAATTTGTTGACTAAAATACGATAAAACAATATTAAATATTATATTTTTATTTAAAATTCCTTTACATATTAACCTCTTAAAATTATTAATGCATAAAGTCTGAAACCGTTGCATATTAACCTCTTAAAATTATTTTAAAGGTTCACTGTTCCAAATGCTGACCCACGTGCATGATAGTGTAAACATTAATTCGAAAGGTAAAATACAGAACCTTTAAAAAAAAGCTTATGATTTGAATATATAAAACTTAACCCTTTTTACATTAATCAATAACTTAACTTTTATAACTGTAAAATTCAACGACGCGTGCAGAAAAAGAAAAATCATAATGTAGTCAACACGTATACGTTGACGAGTTAATAAAAAGCCTATTTTGAATAATTATGTGAAATTAATCACATGTGTTGGTTTATTGAAAAATGTAAAGCAACTTCTAATTATTTTTTTTAATGACATTCCAAACCAATTACAATTTTCTATATTTTTAATTTAGATTGATTTAAAGGAGATTTTTCTTTTTACTATTATTCATTTATTTTTGTTATAACTTTTAAATTTTTATTATCTCACATCTCATTTTTCTATATGTAAAAAATGGCTTTAAAATTTTAACATAATAAATTTAGATCTATTAAAAAATCCAAACAAAATAAATAAATATTAAAAGTTTACCATTTAAAATCAACATATACGTTAATACACATAAAGTAATAAAAATTATTATAACAAGTAAATTTTAATTAGTAAAATAAAATAATATAATGAAAACACAAATCTATAATCTTATTAATTCCTAAGTTTTTGATAGTTATATATAATACTATTTATTATATTTTTTTATATTAGTAAATAGATGTTAAACAAAAAAAGAAAAAAACTTGAAACATGAAATTACTTTAGTGGAAAGCTTGTACCTAAAGCAACCCTAAGCATCTGCCATGTGGTTTCTGACATCAAACATCTTCCTCATACCATGAAAAATTATTTATGAATTTGGGTAATTTGTTTTGTGCGTTTGAGAATGAAAAGACAAAAAAGGCAAAACAAATTGTGTGCGTGTGTGTCGGTATGGTAGTTGATGCATGTTTCTTCCAACATGGCACTGCATTTGCCCCACACGTTTTTCCATTCTCAATGCCATATATCAAGGTGAAAAAAAAAAATTTACTTATAATTTAATTAAATAATTGATTTAAACAAATTATGTATTAAAAATAAATAATGAGAAATAAATCTCTTAAACTAGTCAACTAAATTGATCCATTGGGAGCATTGAAGCCATTAGTTAGACATTTAATTAACCACCAACTCCACGTTTTTGGATTCAATTCAACTACTTTTAACAGCAATCACACCGACATGCATAAATGTGTCTTTATCTGTTTCACATCAGAATCAATGCTCCATTTCTTTTGTTTCTTTTCAGTCTTCAAAACCCATTTTTTATGTTATCCAATTCTGGAATTTTAGTTGAATTTTGAGCTCAACTTTGTTATTTTCCGTTTATTTGAACTTTCACCACCAACATGTTGCACACCATAAAAATTGTTCATGTCGTAAGTCATAATATAGGATGACACCAATCCACTGTCAGCCATACGTCATAGATTTTTAATGGCTATTCATTTCTTTTTTCTTTCTCACTGTGTTTTACGACTGCTCAATAATCGCAAGATTGGTGCATGTTAATTGAAGATTGACCAGTGTTTTATGAATTAGTCAAATGACTTTACAATTTCTCAGTATTGACCAATATCCCAGAAGAATTGACCAATTGCTATCGATTAGTATGCACCAATTGACGTTATTTTCAACTGTTATTTGGTGGAGCTCGAGCCACAAGTTGGTTGCAAAGTAAAAAAAGAACATGTTTTTGATGAAACTCACATCAATTATTCCGTACATATGTTAAATAGATCAAGTTATAATCAAAGAAAAGTTCACCTCCTGCGCTGTTAAATAAAAAAAAATTATACTTTAACTACTAATTATAACTTTTAATTTAATGATAAGTATTTATTCTATAATTAGTATAAAATCTCTTCTTGGGACTCAATAAAGTTACAAAATTTGCATTTGAAATCCATCAATATTAATAAATTTCCATTAATATATAGAAAGATTGAAGTCCAAAAGAGTGGCTGTGAGTACCAACTCAAGCACCAAGCCAAGGATTCTTAAATATAAAACAGAAAAAAGAAAAGAAAAAAAGAAGAAGAGAGGAAATAATCGCCATAGAACCAGAAATACCTTGACACTTATTTTTGGTGTCACTAAAGTCTTACCTTACTGCAAGATCCACGTACAGGGATGGTGTTGCACTCTTCAGAGTCAATATGATAAAGTCTTGAAATAATTATCAATGATGTAAGACCATACATCTAAAAAAGTAGATGAAAGATAAGGTGTGAAGATTTTGTTACAGATTCGTGTAGACTACTTTAGGTAGCCAAGGGTCAAGTCACAATTGCTGGTATCTGACATCAGTGATGGAATAAGTGAAGGCTGCGTAATTTGAAAATAATCTTCTTATGGAGTTGGTACGTATGGATAAAAAAGGATTTTATAATGTCAATATTCTGTAGTAAGTACAGTTGGCCTTTTTAGCAGAATAAATGATGAAAACTGAAACTGATCAACATTAAAATGATAATCTTCCCTTGATAGACTTACGAGAGGAAACTGTTTTTCAATTCTTGTTTCCTTCAATAAGTGGCGAATTGGACATGATTGGTGTAGAAGATATGTATTGTTTTTGGATAAGGGATGAGATCAAATAGATAGATGTTCAAAAAACTTGTAACAACATACAGCACCTTTTCACATTAGACGTTCTTTTAAAATACAGATTTAAGTCCAGCACATATTGTGTTGTTTATAATTTGTAACATTTTATTTTTCTTATTAGATTTAAATCCTTGCTCTATCAACTTAAACGCATTTCGGTCTGATTATATCCTATGCATTAGAAGATTACGAAAATTGCAGTCAATTCAATCAGAATCCTAGGCACCTGAACAACCTACAATGAAAAAACAGCTAGAAAACCAAGCTTCTACCACTTTCACAAATCGTGCAAATATTGAGACTTCACAAGCATCATGTCTCCGTTGCTGCACAATTCTTTTTACTAGAGGTGGACATATCAATAGGGTAGCAAATACTATTTGTCTCAAAAAGAAATTACAATGTTTCTAATAAATATGGTAGTTGGTATTGCAAATAGCTTTACTATGTTGTTTACGTTTGTGTATGACGAAGTATTCTCACAAACATTGAATCTCTGTTAAATAAAGTTGTCACTGTTGGAGTATGGTTTTTTGTACAACGATGTTGAAATTAGCCTGAAAAGAATCTTTTCCAGGACTGCCAAGGAAGAAACCCTCCTGCAATAGACAGCATATTAAGGACTGCAAGATAATGAATTATACAGTTGGTTAAGAGTAAATCAACAATACATAAATGGAAACTATACTTACGATCATAATTTACCAATTTTCTATATCAATATTATGGTTGTGAAACCCAGTTCTTCCTTTCTGTTGATACATTCAGAGCAATAAAGGGTTTGAAACAGAAGTTACTAGTGATACCAATAACTTAAACAGGTACTAATAACCTCCTTGGATACCAAACTAGAAGAGTTTTGATTGAAAAAAACTCTAAACTTATAGGAAAAACTCTATACTTCTAATGAAAAAAAACTCTCAAAAGCACTTTTAACTTGTGCCTAAAAGGTTCTACTTGATATTGCAGTTACACACTGCTGGAGTGAAATTACTTAAGAAATGCTAGAGTTGACTATTTATATCACTTGTCAAAGCTCCTAAACCAAAATGAAAGGAATTGTGAACCAAAAGGAAAAGGACCAATGAAAAATCTCCATTTTAACACCAAAATATTCTCAGGTTGACAATGGATATTCCAATTAGCTTGGTAATGCAAGAATTTCTACAATTCCTAGGTATTCAATGTATAGATTGTAGTTGTCACACCAAACATGAGATCTTAAATTTTCTTACATTCAATATTTTGAGCTCGATGTTCAATTACTGGACAAATCAAAAAGCCCAATTAATCGGGAATATTTCAGAGAGATACATTGAAATTCTCCCACCTGCATACTTAATTGCTTAAACATAGTACAAAACATGAGAAGAAGTGAGTGCAATCATACCACATTCTGGGCAACGGAAGTATTCCTTTTCCCTTAGAACAAGCCCCGACCCTCCACACTCCTCACATTTCTTTTGAGCTATCTGTAACAGTATTCAACAATGAAGACATGAAACAGACCATTTTCATACCTAATGACTTCAAAAAAATTGTCAGCTCAAGCAAAAGAGTGACTTACAATTCTTTTGCCAAATTCAACCCCTGCCACCACAAAAGGGGTAACCCCAGCTGCAAAATTCAAACTCAAAGAAAATCAAAACCCAATTTCTTATTCAAAACATCATTCTCTTTCCATCAATACAAGGACAAAACAGAAAACAGCTAAAAAGATCTGAATTTAAGATTTGTTTGTCCCTTAGATAAGAACATTTGTAGTAAAGTAAAAACTTAGAAAGGTTGTGATTTTGTGAGTTAAGGTACCTATAGTTCCGACCACAATTTGCCAGGTGACTTCCACTGGAGCTGGATCAAGTACTGTGGTTATATCTTCCACATTCACAGCACCAACCGTTACCCTTCTTCTTCTATTCTTAATCCAAACATTACAACGTTGTCTCCCAGACACGGGAGGGATCCGACACACTCTGCTCCTAGTTTTCACACTCCCCAATGAAAACAGAGACAAAGAAGACGCTGCTACTGCTCCTTCCATAGTTAACTAACTCGCCAAGCCCGTTCATTTCACTCTTCACAACACCACAACCGTTATAAAGAATGCCACGTGGGCTTTTTTAGCCCACGGGCTCGCGCCACCTACGCGTTATTTTGTGTGACTCATGTTCCAGATATGGTTTTAAGTAAAAACGACATCGTTTTAGATAGAAAGAGGATAAACCTCTGGTAGTGCATAGAGAGATTCTGATTTAGGGTTTTGGAGTATATTCTTTTCTGTTTCTCTTTACCAATGGCTGCTTCTACGTCTCTCTATCCCTATAATCCCCTCCTATACTTTTCGACTCCTTCGTGTTTTCGTTCTCAATTTCGGAACTTGGAGAGAGGGCATTTGGGTTCTGCAAGGTTGAAGAGTTTGGTGAAACTTGCAGCACATTCAAATCCGAATATTCTCAAGACCAACAGGAAGTCAAAGTATGGAGAGCCATTGTCGCTGTACGATAGTGATGAAGACGATGAAGAAATGGACGAGGACGAGGACGACGAAGATGATGATGATGATTGGCTTTCGGATGATGTGAGTTGTGTAATTTCATTGCGTGGTCAAAGTTGATGCCTTAAATTCAATGAATAAGTGAAGTGGGTTTTTGATTAGGCATTTGAAATGTTTCCTTTTTTCCAAAATATAACAAAATTGTGGAATGTTTGATCATCTGCTGAAATCTGATATTGATGTTTGCTTGTTTATTGTTAATACCCTTTCATTGTGGAACGTGTTTGCAGGAGGAATTTGCTGAGCCTGTTAAGTTTGGTGCTAGTAACAAGAGATTTAAGTCGAAGAGAGTTAAAGGTATGTATAATTGTAAGAGTGTTATCGAGTAGTTTAAAGGGGAAAGGTGAGTATTAATAACCTTGCTTGTGCAGGAAAAGATAAAGAACAGGAGTGGGAGTGGGGTTTGAGATCTTTGGACAATGAACAAAGCTTTAGATTGCCTAGAAGTGAGAGAGTGGCTTCCTTACAACGAAATGAGAGTGGAAAGGTACCAAATGGTGATAAGGTGAAATCTTTAGTGTCAAATCATGTCATTTAATGTAATTGTTTTGCTCTTGAGCCTCATTTTTCTTTTCCCAAATTGCAGGTTAGTAGAAATGTAAAGAATAAAAAATATCCGCGGTTGTCCGAAGAGATTCCTTTGGATTTGAAATGGTTACCACTTCTTGATTACTTGAGCACCTTTGGAATGAAGGAATCACACTTTATCCAAATATATGAGAGGCACATGCAAGCACTTCAGATTAACGTTGGTTCTGCACAGGAAAGGTTAGAATACTTGATGAGTGTTGGCGTTAAACATAGGGATGTAAGAAGAATCCTTTTGAGGCAGCCACAAATTCTTGAGTATACAGTGGAGAATAATTTGAAGTCTCGTGTTGCTTTCTTGAGGGGCCTTGGCATACCGAATTCTAGAATAGGGCAAATCATTGCTGCTGCTCCATCCTTGTTTTCTTACAGTGTTGAGAATTCGTTAAAACCTACAGTTAGATATTTAGTTGAGGAAGTAGGCATCAAGGAAAAAGATTTGGGTAAGGTCATTCAGCTTAGTCCCCAAATTCTTGTGCAAAGAATTGACATTTCATGGAATATGCGTTATATGTTTCTTACCAAGGAGTTGGGTGCACCCAGGGATAGCATTGTGAAGATGGTGACAAAACATCCCCAACTTCTCCATTATAGCATAGATGATGGATTACTTCCAAGAATAAATTTCTTAAGGAGCATAGGAATGAAAAATTCAGATATTTTGAAAGTATTGACTAGCCTTACACAGGTAATTTTTGCAGGTATTTCCCCGTTATTAATTTATGAAGGTGTCATGTTTCACTGTTCCAAATTTCCATTGTTGTATCTTTTGGATTGATACTTCTTATAATGTAAAGAACAGTTTGTACCTCTTGTTAATATTGACTACTGTGTCTGCAGGTGCTATCTCTGTCCTTGGAGGCAAATCTAAAACCAAAATATTTGTACTTGGTTAATGAACTTAACAATGAGGTGCAAGCCTTGACCAAGTACCCAATGTACCTTAGTTTATCCTTGGACCAGAGAATCCGTCCTCGTCATAGGTTCTTAGTTTCCCTAAAGAAAGCTCCAAAGGGACCATTTCCCCTTGGATCTCTTGTACCAACTGATGAATGTTTTTGTGAACAGTGGGCTGGAACAAGCTTGGATAAATATTTGGCATTCCGTCAGAGACTATTACTTCAAAAGTTTGCTGAGAAATATGAAAGAAAAATGTGACAAATCAGAATCAAGTTTATATCAGTCAACTTGCATGAGTACTGGAAGAGGAATCTGTTGAAATATTATTGTCATGGAACGAGTTGCTACAGAATGTTCTTGATGGTCCTTGTCGTGGCTGAAGCTCAAAATGACATTCGAATCAGTGTCTTGCTCAACTACTTGTATGAAGCGAACTCCTGCTGTTGGTGTTGTTGGATTAAAAAAGTTGTTTACAAAGTGCTTGTGGCTGAAAAGCAGAACACATTTGTCTCCCTAAGGTGAGTTTTTTTTGTTGCTAGTTAATACTTAACACATTCAGTATGTTGTTATTAACCCTTTAGTCCATAATTTATCACAGGTTGTGGACAATATTGCAAACTTATACTGGTATAAATTGAAGAACGAAGCTTTATCAACTTTAAGATTCAACTTCAATGACATTTGTTTGTAGATATTTCTTTCTTCTGTTTTTTTTTTTTTTTTTTTTTTTTTTTTTTTTTAATTATTTTTTTTTTTTTTTTTTTTTTTATTTTTTTTTTTTTTTTTTTTTTTTTTTTTTTTTTTTGGTATCTGAAATGAATTGTACTCGTTGCCATCACCAGACCTATACAATTTTTGTTACCTTGCGGCAATTTTTATCACAAGTGAGTTGATGAAATAACATTCTTATTCTCTTCAGTTCCTTGTAATTAATTCTACCTGGTTTATTAGATGTTATACATTTTCAGTTGCTGTAATATGTCACTTTCATCATCTTTCACTTGTAAAAAAATGAATAAACAGAAAATCTTTTAATAAAAAAGACAATCTTTTTTTCTTTAAATGCAGGTACATGAACTCAATTCTCAGCAGCTTGGTCATTATCCTGTATTTATATTGATTTGCCGGTTTTGTGATGGAAAAATTGTAATGCAAAACAATGTTATTTGTTTCTCAAACATCTTTGATTGTCTCCCATTAGAGAGATAGAAAAATAAAAATGAGGGTTATAACAAAAGCAAATAGCAAATTATAAGAGGATCAATTTAATAAAAATGGCCAATATAACCGTTAAATTTTCTAATTAGAAGTTTCTCAATGTTCAAATCTTATTGACCAAAAACGTTTTCAAGAGAATGTCTGCTTAACCGTTCAAAATTGAATTAATTTAGATTAGATGGTCAAAAGTCTTTTGAGTCACACAATCACAATCAAGATGTCAAATCACACATTTTACGTATTAAGAATGTAAACATATTTTTCAATTCTTTTTTACTTTTCATCTATTTTTATTAATTATAATTCCTCTCTTTCTACCAACCATAGAGAAAAATTCAACCTGGAAACATGAGAACGCTGGACATTAAATAAATCTACTTTGAGCATAACTTAGAAGTTTTTTTTTTTTTTTTTTTTTTTTTTTTTTTTTTTTTTTTTTTTTTTTTTTTTTTTTTTTTTTTTTTCTTATTTTTTTTTTTTTTT
>Ga0099824_1003868_pt1 | contig 21723 bp, 9 predicted proteins | sample SiratrowhiteBW_FD_76837 | JGI IMG/M metagenome (GOLD analysis project Ga0099824, IMG submission 76837) | Root nodule microbial communities of legume samples collected from California, USA - Siratro white BW | ecosystem: Host-associated > Plants > Roots > Nodule | place: USA: California... | reverse complement strand
TATATTCAAAAAAATATCAAATTATAAGAAAAAAAAAATATCTATATAAAAATATAAAACTCTTAATATAAAATATATATATATATATATATATATATATATATATATATATATATATATATATATATATATATTACAAATTAGTTTTACAAGAATAAAATAAATACTAATTTGGTAGAAAGGTACTAAATCAAATATTGTTTTAGTTATTAATTATTGAGTATTTGGAACACATGTATATGGTTTAGTGGGAGAAGTTCCACTCTCCTAAGAAATAAAGCAAACAATTTGCTGACTATTTGAAAAACCTGGACCAGTTAAGTATATTCATATCAATTATTAATCAGAGTTATGTTAGTACTATATGTTTAAATATAAGTGATAACTGTTATTTTTATTTTTATTAAATTATCAAGATGCAACATAACTTCAATTACCCCTATGTATAGATACGTACATTTTTTTTTTTATAAATGTACGCTAAATGTGATATAATTATAAAACACAATCTTAAAATATTAGTTTTTTCTAATAAAATTTGTTTAGCTTACTAAAGAATGTTTCTTCCACTGTCAACCCATCATTGCATTTTTGTAAACTTTTTATATTATTTATGATAAAAGATACCATATAATAAACAGTTAGTTGTGTAATTTGAATAAAACATATTTCATAAAAACTATTATCACAAAGATTGAATAAATAAATTTTAGTATTCATAAAATATTATAACTTGAGTCTATTTTTAAATATTTACATTAAAACTTCAGTCAATATATATAATATACTTCTAATAAATATAATACACTTTTATTAAATTTTCATAATTAATAATATTTATGTTTTTTTTTACATATCAAATAAATATGATATATAATACTCCATCTAAGGCAAACATACTAGCAGATTTATTAATCACATTAATTTTTGGTTTTTTAGTAAGTTTTTTCTAAGTTAATCCTAATTGTTTTGTGAAAAAAAAAATGGTTAAGTTATGATGAAATTGTAGCTTTTTAGTTTTGTTTTAGCTATTAATTATAGTTTTCACTTTAAGTGTTTAATTTAACATGTTTTACTTTAATTTAATTTATATTTTTTTTATCAAGTTGTGATTTATTAATATATTTAAAGAAAAAAATTATTTAAGATTTAAAATTTGAGAATGAAAAGTATTAAAATTTGGATGATTGTTGTAATTACTTTTGACTTTTGAAATTGTTTTTGAAATAAATCAATATTTGAACTAGTTATAGTTGAATATTTTATATTTATTATAATAAATATTTGAGTTTTAAGTTACTTAAAGTCTAATTATTTTCCAGAATCCCTTTGTAAGATGAAAATTGTTGTTTTTATTTATATATTATAAATTAACTATTTAGAGTTGATGTGAGATGTCTAACACACATTCTTCACAATAAGACAGACATATATTTGTGAGTGGTCCGACTTGATAATGGATGATACAATATTCAACAAATCTCATTAGATAAACTTTTATGTCATTAAGAAATAAGTTAAGATTACCTCGTCTTTACAAAATCAACTTTTAAAATAAGGAATGCTCCTATTTATATATTATAAATTGACATGGTCTTTGGTCAATGTAAGATCTCTAATTGTTAGTTTAAACTTCTAGAAAATTAGTTGAATTGGTAGAAAAAGGTTATAAATTTTGAAAATTAGTTACAAATGTATAAAATTTTAGTTCTAATGTATTTTCGCACGAAAGATGAAATATAAAAAAGAAGACATTTTCTTTCTTATTCTCTAGTAAAGAAAAATCATTCTCACTTAAATAAAAATATTTTCATTCGAGTAAAATAATTCTAATTAAGTAAAAATAAAATAGAAAATCAAACTTGTTATCTATATAATTTTTGTATGGTAAAGAGTTTTTATATATAATTGAGAAGTTTATGTATATAGAAAATAGAATATTATGATATTTATATACGAGATATGTTCACAAAAGAGATATATAGAAATATATAATGATAATAAATTACATATTATATTGCTTTTATATGTATTACGATGAGGATATTTAGTAAGAAATCATGACTCTTAATATTGAGATATTAAACACGAAAACAATATATCTTACCAATATTATCTAATTTGATTATATATTAAAATTATCATGGAGGAAGAAGCTAAAGAAAATATTGAATAGCATGACATATTAAATACATTATATTATCTTAAAATAAAAAATTGAGAATTCTAACGGCTCATGTGTTAATTTTCAATTTCCACATACTCAAATTAAAATAAGAGTAAAGTAATGAAGTAATGATGATTTCAGCCGTTGTTGTGAGTTAAATTTGGAGAAGGACAGTAAAATTGACTAATTTTCTTAAGCGATTTCGTTCAAAGGATCACAAAGTAACCAAAGAGTAGTGTGACCTAAAAGATATCATCAATTCCTAACTTAAGAGAATCATCTAATCTCAATATAGACCACCTTACATAAATTGTTTTTTTCTTCACAGTTTCCAAGAAAGAAAATATGAAAATAATACTATTTTTAATGGCTTAGAGAAAGAGAAAAATCTAGTTCTCTTCTTTCTTTTTCTTCCTTGGTAATAATAATAAAAAAAATACATTGCAATCTACCAAACAATGCATTTCTTTATCTCTTTCCTAATCAACTCAACCAATCAATGTCTGAGTCTAGGCTGGCGCAACATTGAAAATGTTTTTTCTTTTGTTCATCTCTGGAAAAGGGACCATAAAATATTGAACCAAACAACAAACGTAAGTTTAGTATACATCTCTTCTAAAAAGGCAGCATTTCACAAACCTCCAAATCTGACCACACCCCATGTGCAGCCTTACCCCATTGCTTTCTTTCTTTATAATTTTCCAATGAAATGCCAAAAAACCCTTCTTAAATCAGATTTCAAACTATTTCTCTTCTTATTTTATCGTTATTAGTTCATCCACATTTGCCACTTCCCCCACCCTTAAAACTAATCATTTCTAATATTCTCAAATAAAAATCTTTCAGAATCTCCAATCTTATTATACCCTAATATTGCAACATTGTTATAACATATTTGAGTTAAAATGTTGGCCAATTCCGATTTATGGGTCCACTTGGCTAGCTTTGGCAAGAACTAATTAAAAATGGTTCACTACATTTGTTTGATTTGAGCATATAAACCCACATCTTAGAACCTTTGGTCATGGCATTTATTTGCCTTGTTCAATGTTTTTCAACAAGACACACTTCCTAGAAAATCTCCAAATCTAATTAAGAAACTTGAAGGGACAAAAATATGTGAATAATGTTGTTTGTAGGTTGCGAAATTATGTTCCACCCGTGTAATTGGTTTGGTGTTTTGTTTTCGGGCTTTCATGAAATATTATTTAATTTAATTTGTTTCTTCTTATGCTTACACCAAAATTGTGAGGAAGATAGGAAGAATATGTGTTAGATTTCTAAAGGGGTTTCTAAATATACAACCATAATCACTGGCTGTTTATTTCCTAACATTATCTCCCATCTTTCTTCAGAAATTAGTCTTAATTTTTAGTATTCTTATATAATTTTTCCAATTTTTATTAAATTTACATATAATTGATTCTAATTTATGAGAAATTAATTGTATTTCATATATTTTCTAAACATGTTTATAAAAAAATTGGTCAAAACATACTCTTCAAACGTGACGACTTAAGTCCACTTCATTGCATTCTTTTGACCCAAAATAAATAGAGAAATATTTAAGTTTGAGAAAGAAAAATATAAATAAATTTAATTAATTCTACAGGATAAATGATCAATTTTACGTTATTAATTCAGTAAAATACTTGTTTAATATGCCAAAATGTTTTATCATTATATATACTTGTTTTATAGTTTTATTATTAAATTATGATATTAAGACTCATTTAAATATTTTACTGCGACTACCTTTCATTATTAAGTTAGATGTAATAAACTCAACTTATTTTACTTCTTATTATACAACTTAATGTTATATCTTTTAACTTTTGTGGAAAACGTGAAAAATGAATTAAGGTTTATTTTGTACCATCATATCTTATATTGTTAATATCATTTCAGTAACAAAATTTTCATACAAATAAAAGTATTGTGTACGTATATATTGATTTTAGTTGACGTACTTTTCCGTTCTAGAAAAAGCACTTCCAGGTTTCGTATCCATCTACTTGTACTCATACAGTGTCACGGACGTAACGGACCCACACCTCCCTTGTTACTCTTCTGTACGGCCACTGTCACTACTAAACTGCGATAAGAACTCAACTTCGACTTTCACCGTTAACTCATTATATATTTATTTTAAAATTTGTTTATTAAAACAGTCCATTAAATAAACATTTTCATATATCATTTTGTAATTTGTATAGAATACTAACATTATGAAAATTACTGTTATCTATGGTAAATACTTTTTTTTTTATGTGAATGTTAAACTCTTCTATATTGTTAACATCCAATAAATTATTTATACAATTATCCCTCCATATGGACTTCATCAACTAAAGCATTTAATTATGGAGATGAACAAATTACTAGCTACGACTTTGTGATTTCTGCAGCCAAGGTAGATATTATTATTAAATTTATATATATCTTCAAATAAATGGGCTATGGAGATCGAGATATTGATATTATTTATATATCTTCAAATAAATTGGCTATGAAGAGATGGGAGTGCATTAATGCGCCATCAAATTTATACACAATAGTATGTGCTTCACATACTTTGATGAAACCAAGAACAAATAACATCAGACATCCAGCATCATCATAATCTATTCAAACTAGTATTAGTTTTGATCATGTCACATTATTTTCAGATTTGAATTTCAAAATTATATACAAATAAAATAGATAATCAAGTTATATTAATGTAACTTTTACTAAACATTTTATTATGAATAAATTTATATGAAAAGTAATTTAATTGTTAAATTATTATTTTACATTTGCTGTTAAAAGAAATTATTATTTTACACTATAAGGATCAACCATATTAGATTTAATTGAAATAAATAATAATAATAATAATCATAGCTTGAATCTGATTATTTACTATGGTTTCTTCAAATAAAGGTATAAACAAAAATTCAGAGATTACAGTGGGTATTATGACATAGACGTCACATGGTACGCCGTTTCCCTAGCATCTCCAAAATCAAATTTGTGCAGCAACTTTACATCATAATTTATGATGTTAATTCATAATCACAAGCTTTCGGTGCGTCCTAAACCATGAGACACTGCCACGTTTTTTGTTCCATTTCTCAATCTTGTCGCCAAAATCATCCTCATAATAATATTCAATTAATTTTGTTATTAAAATAATACGTAATTAATTTAACTCTATCGTGCCCATGCTTAAGATAAACAGAAATGGAATTTGATTACTCTCCACATGCGCTGGCTCTGCTGCTTCTCGATTCGCAAAGTGAATGAACGGTTCTTTGGGTTTGATACAAAGAACTCATTATGTGTATGTGTTGTATCTATAAATTTAATAATAAACACTTAAGGATAAGCTTTTACATTATGAGCTGCAGGTACTGCTTATAATCTTCTGTCAGAAATCACCAATATCACACTCATCCATGCACATAAATGAAATGCTAACAATAATAAAAGAAAGAGATAAAACAAACTAACATATTTAGTTTAGATTCTTGACCTTCATTCATATCAATGGTGGCAGTAGCAAACAAAAATTGAATCAATGAACAAATCAAAGTTTCATGCATGATATGATTACGTGCGGCTTAGAATAATATTCTTTTTTTTAAACATATTATTGATCTTGTAATTTTTCCAAAGTTGAGTTTTAGCCCTTATAAAAAAAGTATTACTTTTGTTTATTTTCAAGTGATTACAATTAACAAAAAAGAAAGCAATTCAATTAGAGTTATAAAAACACCTACGAAAATGTGTAAACTTCTTACGAAGATTCTTAATCGCTTATTTTCAACAATGAGAGGATTAGAATAGTAAATGTTCATTGACGTGGGCACTTGGGTGTATGATTAATACATTGACCACTAAATATGGAAGGATTGATTTTTGGGAATAAGCCAAAATCGAAATCGGTTGTGTTGTTTGTTAGTTTCATAGATAATAATATAAACATATCTAATTAATTTCCAAAAAGCCAAGTTCACCAATAAAACTTGATCATGATTCATGAATATTTGTTTATAATAAAAATACCCTAAGATGCATATAATTAAAGAGTAAATTTATAGTACTACGGCTACTGATGCTGCCATTGCCAACCTCATCTCTGTATCTCATCGATGTTGACCTATTCATTTTTTTATCTCTCTCTTTATTCTTGCACAAAAATTTGACTTCTATAAATAAGAAATAAATTACATATTATTATCCATACAGCTGTGAAGAAATCAAAACCTTTACAGCTAAGTCTGCTAATCAAAGAATCCATAGTGTGGTAACTTGTGACATAAATGGAAACTTGTGTGTTTAAGATATTGTTCTAATAGTAGGATTTTAGTTTCTTAATTATCAATCGTATCATAATTTTGCATCAACAAAATTTAATTTATATGTTTGCTTTTTCTAAAAACAAAAATTTATATTAAAAACTAAATCCCAATTACAAGCATGCCACAAATAAACATAATATAAAACCAAGAATTGGACATTAAATAGATTCATTTATTTGACTTTCTTTTTCAAAGTTTAATTTTTATCACATTTTATATGCCGCTGCAAATTTCTCGAAGGAAAAACATGTTGAATTTATCCGTGAAGGGTCTGAAAATTCCAAACCCTAGTCAGAAGTCTCATGAGAATATTTAATTATACAAATCAAGTTTTGGAGCATGCTTTTTTATTTCTCAACATGTAAAGTATTAATATAGTTAGTTGTATTATTTAATTATAAAAATATATGGGTGTAGCTGAAGTATTTGATCCGCATCTCACGCCCCTGTCATTATCGAAACAGCACTTTGAGGGTAGATACCAGAAAAATCGCGGTGGAAAAGGAATTAAAAAAAGTGGATTGAACAGAATGGTACCATTGGGGTGTTACTTGAGAGATTGCAAAAGCGTGTTCATACTTACTTACATTCCAATCTCCATGATTCTTTTATTGCATGTAGAGTTTTATTAAATTCATTATCAATATATAAAATATTATAATCAATGATTAAAAGAGGTTATACAGAGAGAGATTCTAGTTTGGTGTCGTTGACACACTTTTGCAGCTACTTCCTGCTTACAAGCACAATGAACTGCAATGAAAGGAATAGGTCAACAACTGCTACATAATTTAAACTTTTCTAGTGTGATTTCTTATTTATTCTTTTAATGTTCACTTAACTACTATTGGTTCTCCATATTGAAACATCAATTGCATTGGTTCTCAGTAATAGCAATAACAAAGTAAGAAAATAGAAACAAAATTGAAAAAAACCTGACAACAAAACAAAATATATAAGTAGAAAAACTCTGAATTCCAGTATGTTTATTAAGTTCATAATAAAAAAAAGTGATAAAAGATGTCATTTAAAAATAAAATTGTAAAAATAATCATAACAAACACGTATCAGAGGATCTATCATTATTAGACAATTTTTCTAGTAGATGGTTTTTTTCTCATTTATATTAGATAGTGGGATTGTTTGATTGAGTTCTTTAATAGATAATATAGTGTACATGATTTTTTGGATTCTTAAATTTTTGAAGCTCCTTAATCCTTATTGAAGTTTTCACCTCCTTCTTAATGGTATGCTTTCCTTAAAATGTTTATACTTTTTGTTAAAGACATAAATTAAAAAGAAATAAAGTCTTATCTTTATCTTCCAATTTACCTTAATATTCTGTAGATTGTCCAAGATCTTGTTGAAATCTGTTAGTTATTCCAGTTTGACTCAGTCATTCTGAACAAATATAATTGTTGCTTTAGACAAAGTCTTGTGTGATCAATTTGCTCATATATAATAACTCAAGTTTCACCCATATTAACACAACAATCTATGTCTTTGCGACTTCTCTAATTGTCTTATTACTAAGACACAACACTCTTGCTTTGTTGATCATGTGCTCCTTCTGATATATAGACACTGCCATGTTTGCCTCACTCTTCAGAGGATCATCACAATCTTGCTAAATCAAGATGACTTAAATCTTGAGTCTCCACAATCTAAAGTTTTTCTCTCCCAAAAACTTATTCATCTCAAACTTGGTGGTCATTTCTTTATCTTCTTAACTTTTTTTTCTTGTCCCCACAAAGGTGTCAATTGTTTGGTTCTTAGCAATAGCAAAACATGAAAATATAAACACAATTGAATAATGCACTTCACTGATAATAGAAGGTCTATAATAAAGACCTCTCTCAATTTCAGTATGTTAACTAAGTTTATAAAAACTTTATATATATATATATATATCCTATACATAAGAAGTAACAAAAGACGATTCAAAAACAAAATTATTAAATTAGTTATCACAAACAATCCAACTCATTTTACTACTAGACGATTTAATACCACTTAACGATCTCTAGTAGATAATCTTCTTTTCCTTCATGTTAAACGATCTAACCATCTACCTAAACTCTTTAAGAAATGATTTAATATAAATAATTTAGAATCAATCATCACAATAACATTAACTATCCTAATTCTAATTTTGTAATGTATTTCAGATAAAAATAAATAAAATTAATTCAAAGATTATTATATAAATATTTAAGTCCAAAAATTTTCTCACTTAATAGACTCCTTGTTATACTTAAATCGTGAAAAGAATAACATATTGTTTGTTTAATGTACAACATTATATATTTTTCTTTTCGTTATAAACAATATAATTTCATGTACATATTGCTAGTAGTGAACTTGTAAGATACTTAGTTAACATGTTTTTTAATGAATTTTATAATGTTGTATTCTTATTTGAGTAACACTAAATATAAATGATTCTTTAATATAAAAACTACTCCTACACATTTAAGTTAAATATAATTAATTTTAATCATATAAAAAAATGCTTAAATCCAATTTTAGCTATAACTTTAAGAATGTGCAGTTTTAGTTCCTATCGAAAATTTTTAACAAATTTGGTTCTTTAATTTTCCAAAGTTAATCAATTTTAGTCTGCCCTTTTAATATTATTAATAATAAATATCAACCTACCCAAGAATGAGATATATTAAAGTTTATTGTTATACCTTACTATTAATATATTACATCAATCAATGATTGACATGACAAATCTGTTTAATTATCTTTTAGTAATTAATTACATAACATATTAACAATAAACTAAAATTGCCAATTTTTAGAAAATTGAAGAACTAAATCAACAATTAAAATTTTATATAGGAAAAAATTACACATTCACGAAACTCAAGGTTTAGAAAGGGAATCTAAGTAAAAAGAAAAAAAAAAGAAATAGGTTTAGTAATTCTGTCATGCGTGGTAACTGAAATATAAGGATGAGAGTTCAAACACTATCTCCTTTCTTCAACACTTTTATCAACCTTTCCTATAATTTGCTGGAGAATAGTAATGTCCCTTCCCTCTGTTATGACGATAATAACCACTGAGCCATCCCTATAGTTATAAGAAATATACGATCACTTTTAAATGTATTAATTGTGAATTTTTTTATATTTTTAATTTATAATGAAATACAATTTATTTTTCGTGAAAGTGGATTTGTTTGTTAGATTATGAACAAGATAACTCATTTTCGTATTGATGGAAATCTTATTCTTTTGATTATTAGTAGTATCATTATACCTAACCATTACTTAAAAAAGTAATTTTATATGTATTCTTAGAAAAAAATATGACAAATTATTATTAGCTTTTTTCAGTCTTAATTTCTCCTCATTGTACCAAAGAAAAGCTTAAGTGAATATATATTAAATCAAAAAAGTGAGAATCACCATACGCACATGGTTTAGAAAAGGAGCAACATCTAGGTAGCTACTACAATAATTATGTATTTCTCAACCATTTATGACATTATTTCTGGGAAAACCTTCTACAATAACCCAAACAATAACTCATGCACTACTAGTACTTGCAAACCTTCTTAGTCCCAATCTTCATTTATTCCTTTCTGTTTCTTCGGCGAGTTTCTTTTCCTCTCAAATTGTTCCAACATTTTTAATCATTTTGAACATGTTGGTACCTTTGGTCTCATGTTTTCATTTTCTTGTCTTTTTTTCCGTAACTCTATCTATTCTGCCTTACCTTGTTTATTTTTATTTGGCTGGTGGATGGTGCAATTTTGTATTCACCTTAATGCTACTTTTAGTTATCTAACAACTCATTCACTCAATAAAGTAAACCTATCTACGTTTTCGCGGTGAGGAACTAAAAGAAAAAAGAAACCCTATATATGCTATGACCCTATGAGAATCTTCAACCCTACATTTCAAATTTTTGTTCTATATGTTGATGCATATGTCAACACCAATGCATAAAGAAGCTTTTGACGCAAGCAATAATATAAGATAATAGCTAGAGCCAGAGTGCAGCTCCAATAAAAAAACATTATTCTTGTATGTGGATAATGTAAAAAGTTTCATAACAATATTTTAATGTTCTTTTCTCATAATGATTCTTCTAAATTAACTTGATTAACTGTTTCACCATGGCACAAAAAAGCAAAAGCTTTTGGACGGTGATAGTCCTATAAACCATATATAATAATATTATGATGGATTACATCACAACTATACTAAGACCAAATATTCCTCTTACACTTCACTATATACAAATAGAAAAATCTATGCATATACAAATGTAATGTAATGAAGCTCACTAACTAGTGTGATTGGTTGGCAATGAAGCTTAGACACACTTTATATATTTATATATTAGTAATTTAGTATGATATACTTGTTCTAGTACTTGATCATTATTCTCTTCCTTCTTTTAAAAATTAATGTGGTTACAAACTTTTTGGGGTGACACCAAACAATCCAAAACAAAATTTTTTTCCGTACCCAAAAGGAGTTCCTTTTGGTGATCACTTCATGAACAATACCTATTACCTAATTCCCTTTTACTCTTTGAAAATCCCAATTTAAATGAAGTGCCAGCACAGTTTTGTCCTCCACTCTCTCATCATCACACTCTGTTAGTCACTATCTTTGTGTTAGCTGCAGCCTTAGTTCCAATGTGGTTTGCATGCTCAGCTCAAAGTTCTTCACTCAAACACGCCAACAATCTCATCAATTTCAATTACCAATCAACAATTTATGCATGCATTGTTACACTTGTTGGGTATGGGAGTTTGATACCATACACCTTTCATCACACAGTTCCAGTTCATAATCAATTTCATGAAGAATATATTTCTTCTAATTTTAGGCCCCATTGTTGTACTCTCAATATTGGAATCAGAACAAGTTACAGGTCATATCGCATGGTATATTTGACCTATAATAATATTCTAGTTCGAAACCATTTTTCTGTGCTTGATTTTTAATTTATATTCTCAGAAATTATGAAAATCATATAATAAATTTGCATAATTTTTGGTACCCAAAAAGATAAATAACGCACATACAGGAAATAGGGTCGAATCAATGTATTTTTAGGCTTACAACAAATTTTTAGGTAGCAACTAAAGAAAATTTTGAGAGATTATATATAAGAAAAGTGATTTTTATTCTAATAGGGTTTGAATTCTGGTCATTAAGAAAAAAAATACACCTCAGTTAAAAAATAAATATTTACCTTTTTTTTGTCTAAATAAATAATTGAGGTTCCTTATGCTTAGAACCAACCCTAAATGTAAAAATAAAAAGTTAGACAACTGGTATGAAAAATACTATGACTTAACTACTAATTTCGAATTTGAGTATAAAATGTATATTTGTGTTAAATATTTAAATCATTTTGTTCAATTTGAGTAAGATTATCTCGCTAGAAAAATAATCATAATATAAAGAATATAACTGTATTCTATTTATGTCACTGTTGCTAGGTAGCTGTCCAATCACATCCACTTTTTAAAATGCCTTTTGATCTATCTATATTATATAGAGACCCAATTGTTTTGAAATGAAGGTATAAAATGAAAAAAATAAGGAATATGCGTTCTCTTTTGACGTGAATAAGTTATGGTTGACGAAGTTAAGAAACATGATGATGCCAAGAGGAGACTTCACTAACCCAACAGTTATGCATTATGATAGAGAGATTAATGAGCCTGACAAATTTTGGTGGGTGGGGACATCTTCCCTTAATCACTCATTTCAACTCCCTAATCATGTTCATTAACTGTTTTAATTTTTTTAGTAGATCAAATGATTGAAAATGATTGACATGCACTAACCACTACATCAATGAATGAACCATTAAATTAGAACCTTACGTACACACACAGATTACCTCCTCCCTTCGTATTCCTTTTTACTTCAACACTACTACTAATAACCTTCATAATTTGTTCTAGAATGGAAGTTACATAGTTCATTAAACAAATGATTAAATTATTTTTATTTTATCAATATAAAAAAAAATCATTATGATATACCTGATTTGGATATATCCAATAGTTCTATATCATTTAAGAGTCAATACATATTTTTTTTTAATATATGAATGTGTTTTTTAAAGATAAAATCGTGACGGAACTCTAAATTCTAAAATGAACATTATTTCAAATATCTTAACGGTAACATTTTAACGAATTTTCTTTCATAGTTTTTTTTTTTTTGATTTGTTTTAGAATAGAAGTTAAATGATACATAACAGATTAAATTATTTTTGTTTTATCAATATATAAAAAATATTGTTCTAATACACTTAATAGTTTTATATACTTTAAGAATTTGAGACAAAAATGAATTTAAATATATTTTTTTTATTAATTTAAAAAAAATAAAACTGTGAGAGAATTTCGAACTTCAAAGTAATAATTAATTTTAACAGTATCATTTTAACAAATTAACCAAAATCATTCAAAAATATAATAAAAATGATGACTTTTACAATTTTCGGTACCGCGAAGAAAATTATGATTAGATTGAAAAATTATAACCTAGGTTGACCTAGTGGGGATTGAATAGTTAACATGATGTCTTAAAGATTGTTTCCATTGTAAGAAAATAGATAAGAATCGGTCTTCCATATATATACAATAATTAATTAAGCTTTGAAATGCCTAAGTTCTACATTTTGAATTTGTTGGTCCAATGGCCACATAATAATGCAATCGTGTTAAGCTAAGTTTCGCAAATCACTCTGAAGAACCCTTTTCTATGAACATTTTCACCAATCAGTAATCACTGTGTCACACGCAAGATCACTTTCCATGAATGAAAACATTCATTCTCTTATTATCACCCTACCCCAATTACTATTATTTTTCTTCATAAATACGTAATAGTATCTCCATTGTTTTCATGATTTCCTTTTATCAAGAATGCAAGTGATATCATAGGAACTTGACAAGGTCTTTGGAATCACTCCTGTCCAATAGGGTCAAACAAAGAGCATATGCTCTTTCTATTTGAATTCATACAAAATATATACATAAGTAGAATGAGTACAAGTCATGTTCCATTGCCGGATTCTATGGGAGACTTTTGTCATTTTTGTGGTTTTGTGGATTAAAGAAGAAGCCCTCACATGGGAGTTGGATGCAACTCAGAATAATTCACCAACTCCAAACACCTCTTCTTCTTCAAACTCCTTGGAATAAGTTAACTTACATTAATTAATATAATATCTTATTCATCAATACATTTTAGCTTTCTAAAAATGGAGGTGAAAAGTGTTTTTTTTTTTTCTCTATTTCAAAACATCTATTGAAAGAAGTTGGTTTCCCAAATGAATGTGTTCTAAAATATTAGTGTACATATATTTATCTAGGTTAAAAATAAATAAAAGTTGATGATTGTGTTAGACACATAAAAAAACATTACACATGAGGAGCAAAAAGAAAGAATAATGAGAAGGGAAATGATGTGCTGAAATTTGCAGGATCTCAAATCTTTTCATAAAATGATTGGTAAACGAATTGGATTTTATTCAGTTCTGGACCCCTGTGGAGATATTCCCACCGTTGCTGTCTCATACAAAATTTGCAAATCCAACTTCCAAGCTGCAAGAGTCAGAGTAACAAATCATTTTTCAGAACCCAGATTATTATTTTAATTTCAGTGCAATGTACTTACATTTTTCAGAACTTAATTGATTGAATTCGGTCCAAACATAGTCATGTCAATATGTCATATATAACTTTATCTCACTCTTTGCTTCTTTTTATGCACTTATCCTTGCAAATTTAGCTTAATATTATATAAATATATATGTGTTTGTGAGTGGTTGGGCTTTATTTTCACTTTTCTGTCACATATTTGAACATATTATCGTATTGGACTAAATGCATGATGTGTTATGTTTAGTTTATTTTGAGAAAATAGTTATCTTTTTAAAAAATTATAGTCATTGCTCTCACGTGTCGCTCAATTCAATATATAACACGAAAAGTTAGAACTCGTTTTAATTTAAAATTGCTTTTTGGTGTACATATGAAGGACCATGCATGGTCCAGAGCAAGAAAAGAAAAATCTTTCTCTAAAGAGAAATTGTGTGGGAAGAAAACCAAGAGCTATAGTCATGAATCATACAAAATTTTATGAAGAGATGATAAAATAGGTTTGGTTTGATTTACCATATGAATCAGAGAATATTTTATGAAGAGATAAAAAAATAGGTTTGGTAGCTCGAATAATTTATGAAATGAGTTGGAGTTGAACTAAAATTAATAATAACCTAAATTAAAATGAGTTCATTTTAAACTGATTTATTTGACTTACACATTTATGCATTACACATTTCTAAAAGAATTCAAAAAGTTGTAAACTGGAAACAAAATGAAAACAACAAATTTTTAGATGGTCGATTTTGGATTTAAATGTTAAACGAACTATCTTATCAGCTAGGTAGGGCTATGCATTCTGCACCCCTATAAATTTAAACTGCACCCCTGTGTAAATTAAATTAAATTTTACCTTTCTGAAATTTGTATTGTAGACTAATACATATTTATATTCTAGAATATAAACTTCATAATCTATATTTTATATTTGGAACATATATTCTGAAATATATTTTTATTTTATATTTTGAATTACATATTGTAAAATATATTCTTTATTTTGTATTTTAAAATATATATTTCGGAATATAAAATAAAAAATGCATTTTAAAAATGTATTTAAGTATGAAAATGTATTAATTTGATAAAATATACATTATGAATCCATATATATTAATCCATCTGAAAGATGTTTAGATTATATAATTTAAAATCTGTTAATATATTTTATATTGTAAATTCTGAAAGGTGTTTCCAGTACTATAATACTAAGTTATACTGAGTTGTATAATTTAAAAATATTAATATATTTTAAATTATATATTTTAGAAAGTATTTTTTAGATTTAGAAATACATACTGAAATTTGAATATTATTTTTAAGGATAATTTTATCATTTCATTATCTCGTGCAAGTTTAAAAACAATAGGGTGGAGAATGCAACACTTGCTGGCTGGATAAAGCCTTTTAACTGATTTCTATGCTTTTTACTAGTTTAAAAATTATTTAATCTTATAAATAATATTGAATAAATAATTTTTAGTTGATTTCAACATTTTTTTTTTTTTAAAAACACCAACTTTGTTTTATAAGTATAAAATATAGAAAATTTTAGATACCATTGTTTCATGGATTGTTTAAGGTCATATAGGCGACAAATTTGATTTTGAGAATTATTTTAAAAGATGAAAAGAACATGATGTTAGAGATTCTAATAGTATACCTAATTTTAACTTGGAATCATCGTTGGAATCAATAGCCTTCCATTTGAAGATTCAAAATTTTCAATAAATTATCTCTAAGTATTTAGACTTCATATCAATTCAAGAAAATCATTATATTATTGTAGTACTTCCAAGAATGATAAGAAGAATGTCGTTCTTTCATAATTTCATTAATAAATTCAAGTATATTTCTAGAAAAAAATAAATAAAGTAAGGACACAATTCTTTTTATAATGAAGGTGTTTTTTTCAATTTTATATTTATTTATTCTTGTATTTATGATATCTATTACGGAAAAGAATACTTTAATAAATATTGTACTTTTCTTACAAACCAACCTAATAAAAAAGTATGGTGTATATTTAACTGTTTTGTTTTTACTTTAAAAATAAAAAACATTTTATCTTATTATATAAGATAGTAAAATATACCATACGAAAAAATATAACAATTAAAACTTGAGATATAATTATAACATTTCCAACCTCAACAAATGGGGCATCCATTGCGTAAAGTCCAAGCCCATTGAGAAAAGGGCATCACCGAACAATGCTCTTTTTCATGGGCTTTGTTTTTGCCCTTCAGATCCAACCGAACAAGGTGAAGCACCTGGACTTCAAATCAAAATGACAAAAAAAATGGAGAGGAAAAACAAATTGGTCATATTTGATGTTGATTTAAGAAATTTTTGAGAATTAATAAAAAAAAATTAAGGAAACTAAGATTTATTTTGTTGATAAATTAATGAAATGAGAAAAAAAAAATATTGACTGTGATTTGGTATAAAAGTTCATAGGACCAATGACAAGAATAAAGAAGGCATGATATTATATAAGGAAAACAAATTTATATTTTCTGATTTTCAAAATTAAAGACTTAAATTTATGATGATTTTTTTTTTAATAAAACCTATTAACCAATTAAGGGTATTTAGAATGAGTTACCTTTATAATAAGCATGCAAATATGTATTATACTCTTTAACTTTAATTATTAATTATTAAAAAGATAATCTATTTAAATAAAATCAGACAACACACTCATATTGGGATAGTACTTCAAAGATAAATAACTAGAGTTTTACAACCATACATACAAACTAGTTTATCCACTTACAAGCACAAATTCTTTATTAAATACACATCTTCTGAAAGTGTATAACTTAATTATAACACATCATCAATAGATGTTCAATTGCCTTTTTGACTTTTCTCACTAAAGCAAAATTTCACCATTTCTATTTTCCACTCATCTTGCAGCTTTAACAATTTCTTCTTTCTTTTATGTGTTTTTTCTTCCACACAGAATAATGAGACAAAAGGTTTGAGACCGAAATCTGAGAATTAAGATGGAGGATATAAGTCAATGGTGTTGGATGGAACCAGTGAGATTTGTGATAATTGAGTAGAGGGGTTGCTTTCATACATGCTCAGTTTCAACTTTGGTGCACTTTATCGTATAACTTTTGATAAAAGTTAAAAGTAGAGATCTTCAATGATCCCATTCACATAAATAATGTGAATAACAATAATCACAATGAATTTGCATGCTAGTTGCCTTCCATGCATAAACCCTTAACCACCACCTATCATAAACAGAGACAATAATATTTCATTATTAAAGTGAAACATTTTGAATACAGTGTCAATTTAGTTGAGTAAATCAAGATTATAAAACTAACTGGAAATTCATTTTAGAAATAATGGTATGTTTTAATTTTAATGTTACTTTCCTGATGTCACCTCCGTATATCTTATGTTGTCAATTCTTATTTTCTGAATATCTTTTATGTTTTTAATTTTTTTTATATAAAAGAAGAAATTATACAATCTTGAACAGTTTAATATAAAGATTAAAGTATTTTTAAATATTTTATTTTTTATTATAAATTAGTAAAAAAACTTTCATGATATCACCAACCATAATCAACAGTTCTAATTTTTGATTACTAAATCTAAATTTAGAGACTGATTTTTTGTGTTGATAAATTCAGGTTACTTTTCAATTTCTAACTTTTAGTTTTGATCACTATTTTGTGATGGTACAACTTGAATACTATTTATTATCTGTAAGAAATATCCATTTTTGTTTGAAAAAGTAAAGAGAAGATACACTGAGGAACTGAGGAAGGTAAGACACATGAGAGTGGAGACAAGGAAGAAGTATGAGAAGTGGCAAATGAAGCATAGGCAAAGCCAACTTTTTGTTATTCTTTCACTGGAAAAGTCCTTTTAGCTTTGAAATGGCATTGAGTCTAAAAGAGGCCAAAGATAAACACTAGTAGTAGCGCAGTGGTACAAGCTGAGGCACTGACCCTATTCACACTAGTTGGTCCCTCCTATTGAAAATAAGTAAATAAAAGATGATTATGATGAGATTTTAGTAATTAATTATGATTATGGATTAAAGTATGGATAGAAGATTATGATGGTGATGAGGAAGAGGAAGACAAAATGAGGATAGGTGTGATGAAAAGGTTGAGAAGGCAATGTTCCCTTAACTCCCAACAAGATGCACTGCTACAATGCTCCCCCTCAGACCACGCCACCCTTCTTCTGTTGTTTCTGCTTCTGCCTCTGCTTTGCTTTGCTTAGGTTCCATCACACTCACTTTTTGTTTGGATTGTGTGCACTCTCTCTATTCTATTATTATTCTATTCTATCATATTGTATTCTGAATGAGAGTGGACCCCTCTCAGCTTAGCCTCCCTAGGCAAAGCCAAAACCAAAGCCAATTCCTCACACCTGCTCTCATTCTTCTGCCTCTTCCTACCCTCACTTCACTCTTTCACATGCATGTCAGGTTTCTTGTATTCTTTCTCTCTTCTCCCCACAAAACTACACTACTACTTTTAAATTGCTTCATTTTCTCTTCTTCTTTTTTTCATTTATTTTGAATTGATATCTGCTTTTACAGTTTACCACTCCAATGGAATTTCATCAGCAGAGGTCCTACATACTTTTTGGGAGTGAGGAGATAGATACACTTGATAAGAAAAATAATGAATGAAAAAATGAAAAACAAAGTAAGACTTAGATGGGTTAATTCAAAAGAGAAATAAATGAAGACAGACAGGTTGAATAAAAATTGTTGTTAGTAAGATATTAAATCCAATATAAGTTTTCTTGTTAGGAACATATAAATGTATTACTATAAGTTGTTTGAAATTTTAAGAAGATTCAAGATAAGTTAAAATTTTCTATATGTAAAGGTTGGTGTAATATTTTAGATAATTCAATTAAATAAAAAATATTTTTCATTTAGATTATTTTTTTAAGTTGGTATTCGATCTCTTCATTTTGAGAATTTTTCCGTGTTGTTGTTTATTGTCTTAGTTTAGTTATATTTCTTTCTTATACTTTTAAATATATCATTTTCTTTTATTATTGGAGTTGTCAGAAATAAGTCCAACTAATAATTCTATCACTATTTGTTAATGTTGTGGTGTTAGAACAATTGTCACTGTCAAAATTGTCTTCGTTGTTAGAGTTGTTCTTGTTGTTAGAGTTATTTTTGTTTTACTATTTTGATTTACTTATGAAGAGAGACTAAGGAATAATCCTTATTACTTATCTTAGCATAACAATTCCACTAAGTGATGTTGATTTTCTTTCGTTCTCTTTCCATTGAAGATCAAATGTCTGCATTATATATTGGAATTAAATGTCTAAAGTCTATCAGTAAATCACCTTCTGATACTCTCTGTAACCATGATATATAAGAACTTCAACCCCTCTTTTAATGTTTCTAAAAATTTAAGTAAGGACTTATGGGTTTTAGAAATCATAATAATTGAGTTTGGTAATATTTTTTTGTATATCATCTCTTAAAATGTTCTTTATGTTTCAAAACGTTTTAATAATCTTGTTTATATACACATCTCATTTGGATGTTTCTACTCTTAATACTCCTCCTAACACATCTTGTATGAATGTCTCTAAAGTTGCTCCTAACAAAGGCATTTCTATCCCAAGATCAACTTTATAAATTAATCATCCAGAGAGTTCTTTCCATATATAGTATTCGAGGAGACAAAAAAAAAAGATACAAGAATAACTCCAATTGTCTGAGCCAGAGGTAAGTGCTCCTTTATTTTATACCCTTGAACCTTTGAAGATTCCTTGAATAATAATTGTGAACCTAACCTTGATGACTTAACCATTGCTTTGAGAGAAGGAATTTGATCTTGTACCAAGTATCCAATTTCTCATTTTGTGACTACTAAACACTATTTTATGCAATAGAGTTTATTCTCTCTCATTGATGCAATTATAATCCCTACATCACTTCAAAAAGCATTGAAGGATGAGAATTGGGTTAAGCCACGAATGAGAGATAAATGTCTTGGAAAAGAACCATAGGATATTATTGATAGGTCACTGGATAAAAAGACAATATGATACATATGTGTTTATAATATAAAGTATAAATCTGATGACACATTAGACCATTATAAAACAATGTTAATTACTAAAAGATATACTCAGGCTTATGGTGTTGATTATGAAGAGACATTTGTTCCAGTGACAAAAATGAATACTATTTGAATCATTTTTTCATGGATAACCTATTTTAGTTTGAAATTGTAACAGTTTGAGGCGAAAAATTATTTTCTGCTTGGACATTCAGAGGAAAAGTCTACATGGAAATTCCTCTAGGTGTTAGGTCTTTTAAAGAAGTGAATACAATGTGTAAGTTGAAGAAAGCACTCTACGAACTCAAACAGTCACCTAGTTCTTGATTTGGTAAACTTACTCAGGTTACGATCTTCATAGAGTATCGACAGAGTCAATGCGACCATACCCTGTTCATCAAGCATTCCTTGAAAGAATCAATGTTGATATATGATCATTGCATGAGATGACGAACATGAAAAACAAATCTTGAAAGAAACTTGCTACTTAATTTGAAAAGAAGAATCTAATAAAATTGAAGTACTTTCTTGAAGATAGAAATAACTTACTTGAAAAAGATACATTTATCTCTCAAAAAAAGTATGTTATTAATCTTCTCAAATAAGCAACTAAGATTGATTGTAAGACCACTAGATTTCCTATAGAATAAAACCATAGGATTTGAAGTGATGAAGGCACTTCTAATGTGAATAAATACCAATATCAAAAATTTGTGACAAAACTTGTTTACTTGACTTATACTAGACTTGACATTTACAATTATTCACTATTTAATGACAAATATATGAAGGGATTATTGTTCAAGAGGAATGAAAAAGTAAGAATGAAAATGTATACTGATGCAAATTATGCAGGGTTCGTCATTGATAGGAAATCCATCTCAAATATTTTACGTTATTGGGTGGAAATTTTGTGACTTAAAGAAGAAACAAAACGTTGTTAACAACTAGTGCAGAGGTTGTATTTTGAGCTATAACACAAAAGGTGTGTGAATTGTTATTATCCATAATTATTCTAAATAATCTTAAAGTGACATGTGAAGAATTTGTGATTTTTTGTTGTGGTAATAGATCAATTATTAACATTGTTCACAATCTAATTCATAATGATATGACCAAATAAATAGAAATGAATAAATACTTTATTAAATAAAATTTAGATAACCTTATCACTGCTTCTTATGCTTCATTTGTACTTTAGTCAATGAACTTGTTTGCAAAGAGTCTTTCTATCTCATATAGAAAATAAACAATGACTCAACAACTTAAGAGGTAAATGTTACTATTAAGTATATTATTAGAAATTTCATATTAATAGGATATAAATATACTATTAGAAGTTGTTAAACAATTGTAAAAAGATTCTATCTCTTTGTAATATTTTTTTAAAGTTAAAGTTATATATATATATATATATATATATATATATATATATATATATATATATATATATATATATATATATTTTTTTATAAATTT
>Ga0099824_1003864_pt1 | contig 21738 bp, 9 predicted proteins | sample SiratrowhiteBW_FD_76837 | JGI IMG/M metagenome (GOLD analysis project Ga0099824, IMG submission 76837) | Root nodule microbial communities of legume samples collected from California, USA - Siratro white BW | ecosystem: Host-associated > Plants > Roots > Nodule | place: USA: California... | reverse complement strand
TGTAAAAATACAATTATTAACCCCTAAATAATCAGAAATTTTATATTTTTTTACCCACACCACACCACATATAAAAAAAATTTTAAAAAAAAAAAAAAAAAAAATATATATATATATATATATATATATATATATTATATTACAAAAGTAGATGACAAGAAGCATAATTATTTAGAGATACATTAAGTCCAAACACGGTAGAATAGACATGACCTAACAAGTTCATTGTATAGTTCCTAAAATAATTTGGGTTAGATTAAGAAAAATAGTTTAAATTAAAATAAGTCAATGTTGATATCACCCATTCAATAGGTGACGGATTTTAGTCTATGTTGATCGCTTTAAAAATAATTTACACTTTTAATAACCTTTAATATGATCTTTTATTTGATAATTTTATCTTTTAATAAAAAATATTTGTAACCATCTTTGTGGAATTTCTAATTAAATAATTTAATTTTTAATAAATAAAAATAATTTTATATTTAATAAAATATGTAAAAATTATTATCTCCAAGTATAAGTGTTTAATTTCTTCATTTAAAATAACTAATATATATTTCTTTTTAAATTAAATTTTTCTTTTAGAATTATATTTTTCAAAAAGATTGGATCATTTTAAGTTTTATGTTATAAATAATAATATGTAAATTTAATAATAAATAGTTTGTAGTTTTTGTTAACCTTGTCAACGTTACATGTGTTCCCTTGGAAAACGTAAAATGAAAGTTACATAAGTTTTGGAAAATCGAGTGAAATAATATCATAACATTTTCTTATTTATATTTTCCGCGCAGGCCCAGCGACATACGTTAGAATTTTCTTACCTTAATTGAATTTCAGTCTTATTTTTCTTTTTTACACTTTTTTCTGTGCTGCTTTCCTTTGCACAGAAGAAGAATATCAAGTAGTGTCCAAAGGTTTTTCACCTATCATCTCTTTTCTCTTTTGCTCTTCGCGCACACACAAGCATAAGCATTAACTTCTCTCACACGCTTTATTTTCGTTTTCGAGATCTGTGTTCAATCCTTCACTTGTTTTCCTTCCTTCTGCGGACGAGCTCTCCCTTGCGCCGGTGAGTTTTTCTCTTTGCTGCTTTCTCTTCACTCTCACACGGCGTCGTTTCACTTGCGTTTGCGGAACTGGCTACACCGGATTTGTTCGGATTTCGATCATGTCTCCGATCACTAGTTTTCAGTGTTTGCAACGTTATTAACAAACTATTCGCAGCCACACACGTCTCTGCGGAGCGCTTTTCTTTTAACCATTTGAGGTGGCGTGTGATGGTTTTCAAAACTCCGTTCTGTAAAGAGTAGATTATGGATTCGAATTGGTTAGATCTGCGGTCATTTTCGGGTTCTTTTTTTCCGACGGTTTCTTTCTGTTTTCTGTTTGCCTTTTGTGCGCTTTGGAAACGGAAGACATGTCTTGGTTTGATTTAAAAAAAAAAAAATTATTCGATTCCTTGATTCAACTATGAAATTGTATATATGAATAAGAATTGTGGGTGATGATGCTCTTTGTAGCTGAATAGCTGATTTATTTTCTTTACCATTTCAGACTTGCCACCTGTGATGGTTGAAACCGACATGGAGACCGAAACTGTAAGTAATATCTTTTGCTTTCGTTCTTTATTTTATTTTATTACATTGGAAAATAAACAAGGGGCATCTATGTTAATATTTAATTAATTTACGTGATTATACTTTCATGATGACATTATAATATTAGTTTTTAGTAACGTGCTTTTTGGTAATCTCACAAAGGTTAAATTGCCAACACAACCACACACAAATATATAGTACGTAGTTGAGATTTAGAAATTATGTTATGCCAAGCCGCCGGAGATTGCGCCTGGTGGGAAAAATAATTAATTGAGAAATAATGTTTATATTAGTGACTGATGTTTGGAAAAGCTTTTGTGTTGTTGATTGTTACTCTTTCAGGTTGCAAATGAGGTTCCGTCAAAGGAGACTCCAAACAATAATCCCATCTTTCATCATTCCTCACATCCTCCTCTTAATGAAAGGATTATTTCATCCATGACCAGGAGATCGGTTGCTGCACACCCGTGGCATGACCTTGAGATAGGTAAGCAACTAAGCATTAAAAAATTGGTGAAAAAATGGTGACTTGTTGTGTTGATTACGATCCAACTAGATTGAGACCCCAATCAACATCAATCATTATATTTAAGTATAAGAAAACAATACAAGTGGGGGACTAGTGGAGCAAAACCCAGGAAAAAATTATGAGAATATAAAATAAGGCAAATTAAGTCTATCTCTAAAAATTCAAAACTAACAAAGGAGGAATACCATCTCACCAGTAATAATCTTTATTTCTAATGTCAAAGTTAGCAAGTTGATCACACAATTATTTCCTTCTCTATATGTGAGAGACATAAAATCTCATGTTCTCGAGCAACTCCATGCAATTTAATAACCTGTTTTGAAGTCTCCCTAGAATAAGTTTCTGATTAGAAAAAAAAAAAAGCGTTTACTACAGAGTAGAATCATCAATCCCAAGGTTAAACCAATTTTTCCTATGAAAATCTCAGTAGCATACATGACTCCTAGTAATTCAGCTTCGAGAGAACTATGTGATGACCAAGAAACTTTGAAAAACAGCCCATAACCATAGCCCTGTACTCTTGAAATTTTCTCCCCACACTTGTATAGAAGGAGAATTAATAGCTGCTCAATCTGAATTACACTTGCCAATAACAAGGTGGAGGTAACCAATTTACTTGAGGGATCGTTGGAGCTTTTTTAGGATGACAAGTAGCAACAAATGCTTTTAAAATGCATACGACCGGAGCAACGATTGGCAGCAATATTAACATATGTATAGGTCAAGTTTTTAATGCTAACATAGGATCTCCTTAAGTTCTCAAGCTGCAAAAGATTCCTGCTATACCATATTTTATTCAGGATAATATGCAGCTATCAAAACCACTTTAATATGCTCACTCCATTGTTTATGTAAAATACCCAAAATAGAATCAAGAGATGAGTGATTAATTGCCACTCCAGTCAAACTAGATAGTCAATTCCAAAACCTAGTTCCCAAAGGACATAGATAAAACAAATGCTCCATAGTCTCATCATGTTGCAAAATGGCTGGACATAGAAACTAAAGTAGCACCCCTGCTATGCATAACCTCACCAGTAGGAACCTTGTCATGACCAGTGTCCATATTAAAGCAAATTTGAAGGAGGAATAATGGAATGCGAAATATCCTTTGGCTATAAACGGGACCAATTTGGCTTTCAAAAGAATATGCATCCTTCGAAGTAAAAATTCCATTAGCAGTGTGTACCCACTTGAGAGAATCCTGAACATCTGTCTTTGGTATTATAATTTTAGATATCTACCCGACAATGTCCCCATGGCTTTCTTGTTAGTACTTCACATTGCCTCGTCGTCTTTTCTTCCTTAATTGGTTTCCAAGCTAACTCTGTTTTCTTTCACAATGCAGGGCCTGGTGCTCCAACAATCTTCAATTGTGTAAGCATGACTGAATAGTGAAGTAAACATTCCATTGTAGAGTCTAGGGCCCATGTAATTCACATACTAGATGATTAAATTTCTTCAGAAAGTGTTTTAAAGGTTAGAACCAAGGAACTTGTTGGATAACCAAGGTTTTTTGATGAGTTTAATATGGTAAAGTAACAAAAAGAGAATGCCCTCTGCTCCGTTTTCATTTATTCTTTCTTGCTTCTTTTTTCCTCAAATGCTATCGAAATAGTAGTTACAGACTTTGTTGTTTAAGTTATAAATAATGAAACAAAATTTGCCCCCCTCAACTTCTGATGCTACCCTGGTAACACAAATTTGCGTGTTATTTGCTAAGTTGTGAAGTTGTAATACTTTTATATTTCCAAAGGACCGAAAAATTAAGATTTCTTTTCTGAGATTATACTTGAGGAATTTTGTAGTGTAAATTGACTGAATATTGCAGGTGGTTGAGATTGGGAAAGGAAGCAAGGTGAAATACGAACTGGATAAAACATCGGGGCTTATCAAGGTTGTAGTAGTTGCTTAGTTATTTTGGCTTTTGTAGTTACTAAGTCAGGTTGCTAAACACTAATATATGCACAGATCGATCGCGTGCTTTATTCATCAGTTGTGTATCCTCACAACTATGGTTTTATCCCACGCACTATTTGTGAGGACAGTGATCCCATGGATGTCTTGGTCATCATGCAGGTATTTATTTCTCCATTCATTTTATCAATCTTTCCTTGAAATCTGCAGCATCGTTTATCTCCTTTTGACAACAATCGAACCTCTTTGAGATATAGTTCCCTACGATTATATGCATCTTATTTTCTTAATTAAGTAATATCTATTTTACTATGTTATGCACGGGTAGTCCAAATTGTATAATGAATATGGTACTCCATAAGTAGACTTACTTTGCGAAATGTACAATACCAAAACCACAATATCAAAACTGAATTTCTTATTAAAAACTCATGAGTCAAAAGTCTTTTACACAGAGAGTGTCGCTTCCTATATATAAGAAAGGCACTGCAGGAACAATAAAACAGAATGAACATATACTAACAGATATGAACAGAATATACATTATAATATTGTATGCCAGTCAAGTTGTTATCGAATAATGAATTTCTCAATTTCAACTGATGAATAGAGTCTTCTAGTCAAATAATGCTTGGTGATCATCCTACATTTACGGATCTTATCTATCATCTTAGTATTAAATTTCTCTAATTTATGTGATGTATGCTTTGTGTGATGCTAAACTTCACACATACTTGGACAGGAGCCGGTTCTTCCCGGTTGCTTTCTTCGGGCCAAAGCAATTGGTCTCATGCCCATGATTGATCAGGTATAGTATATTAAACATTGAATTTCCCACACTCCAATGACTCCTCTTTTGATTATTGAATATAGAGTTGTCCACTAATTGTGCTGATTTAAAAGGGGGAGAAAGATGATAAAATAATCGCTGTCTGTGCCGATGATCCCGAGTATCGTCATTACAATGATATCAAGGAGCTTCCTCCACATCGTTTAGCTGAAATCCGTCGCTTCTTTGAAGACTGTATCCTTCCAAAATTTCGAATTCTAATTCTCAAATTTTCTATTTGTTATCGTCTATAGACATAATGAAATCCTGAAACGCGTTGATCATTTTAGTACAGCATGTAATGAATGTTGTACGTTTTCCTTCATAAAGGATTTATAGACAAGAAGAATGAAAACAAGGAAGTTGCGGTAAACGACTTTTTGCCTGCCTCAGCTGCTTTTGATGCGATTAAGAGATCCATGTAAGCAAAACTCGTCTTTATACTTTGAACTTTAACCAGTCTGGAAACTCAAGTGATCCAAAAGTTTTGGATTGAGTTATTCAGTTCCCAGTTTTACACCATGTTCTATTTTCTTTGAAATGGCTGTTTAAATTTAGTAGAAACTCTTTCTTTCAAATTCCCCGACATTTTAGTTATTATTAGTTATTTTATTGGCATATACAATCAGATCACATTATTAGTTTCTTATAAGACTTCTCTTTATTGAGAAGGAGCTTGTATGCGGACTACATAGTGGAGAGCTTGAGGCGGTAGCCATTGATGAATGATGCACGTCAAGGATTTTGAATGGCGGAACAATTGATGGTATTTGCTTGGGAAAATGCTGCATTATGAATATTATGTTGCAATAAAAAGAAAACATTTTACTTTAGGCACGTGTTCCTGCCTCTTAGCACATGCGTTTTCTACATGTGCTTAATTTCAAATATTTATCCCTGCAATTCAGTCACACATGTATCTGCCTCTCAGCATATGCAGAATCTAATCGTGTTCAATTTCGAATGCTTTCGTGTATGAACTTATATTCCCTTTTCTAGTACTAGAACGGATTCAAGGTGTATTAATCTATTTTGGTTTTGTTAGGATGTTAAGAAAACAAAAGTGAAAAAAATTATATGCCTAGTAACAGTAAGCACTAGCCAGCGCTGATATCATCATCTTTGATAACTTATGGTTTGTAGATTTGCTTGGATTCAGTTCAAAACCTTAGAGGAATTGCTTTATCATTTTATTGTTAATTTGGAGTGAATTTGCTAAATGCGTGTCTTCCTTTCGAAAGCTTTTGCCTATATAGTAAGTGTCATCTTACTCGTGAAGATAAGGTGGGTTAGGTTAACTTCACTTATTTCTTCAATTTACAATTTAAACTTAACCTGTTTGCTTATAATAATTGTGTTATATGTATAAATATGTATGATAAAAGCTTAAGTTTCCCATAAAACAGAAGTTATCATTATTAAAATGGTTAAAGATTTAGGTGATGAAACCGTCTTTAGTTTAATAAATCAAGGTTGAGGTATTACTAAAATATGTTGCAATAAAAAGTGAAAATGGATGTTAGTACGTACTAAACTTTTGTTTTCCCTAAAGTTAAACTTTTTAACCAAAAGATTAACGGAGAAACAACGAGAATTAGACCTTATATAAATATGAAAGGAAAAAATAAGTTGATGCAACTCAACTTGTTTTCACTACATTTTTTTTTTAATTTTTTTTTACTAATCTTGTCATTTATTTTTAAAAAACAAGTCACACATGTTCATCCACCTTTGAAATATGTAAAGAAATAAGAATTATAAAAGCTAAATAAATGACTAAACATGACCTCTTTTAACTTACAAAAATTATATCCTAAATATAATACAATTTTCATTACGAACCGAATGGAAAAATTGAAATATTATTCTGTTTTTTCACTTTATTTGAAGAAACAAAAATATAAGTCTAGCTAAACATTTTCCCTCATCATACGTTATAAGAAAAATGAATGGTTTATCAAACAAACAACATAAGTATAATGTCATAATCATTATTTTACTTCTTTTTCTATTAACATAAATTATTTCTTTAGAAAATATCATTGCTGGTTAAATAAAAATAGAATAAAATAATGAGATATATAATATTTCTTAATTATTTTATTTAATAAAAAATAATTATCTAGATAATTTATAAAAATTTAACAAAAAAAATCGCCATCAACTCAATTTATCTCTTAACTTGTTGGGTCAATAGATTAAACGAGTTGAAAATTTGAATCATATATCCTATTTTGATGGTTAATTCTATTGGGTCTAACCAATCATAAATTAATAAAAATATTTTTTTAAGCTTGTTAAATTTTCACATTGAAAAGTTTTGGCGATTAATCAAATTGCATTCAACTTTTTTCCAACCATAAATTTTAATATAAATTAATTTTTTTAAGTATATTTAAAAGTCCAAGCTGAACTTCTAAAAGTATTGAATAAATCTTAGAAAATATAATAAATCATATACCCGGCTTCGATTTTGATTTTTTTAAATAATTTTGACTTAATCTATTCCTATCTCACCTACCAACGTAAAAAAAACATATTTCTAATAATTTCTTTAAATTTTACCAATAAATATCTTATGGAAGTAAGTGATAATCAATTACAGTTTATCAAACTCAATCTCACGTTGAAAGAGATTAAATATGTTGAAATCATTAAAAGGAATTGTCAAAGAATATATTAACTCAAACATTTAAATAAATATTTAATTTTCCTGTATTAAATATTCAACAAAATAATTTTTTGATTGCATAAATAAAGTTAATATATTTTATTTGTATTTCTTAAACATATTTAAACGGGCAACCCAAACCCGTTTCGGCCGGGTTTGTTTCCCGCTCCATTAACAAGTAGTTAATGTGAAGCAATGGCACAAATATCGAAGGTGTGGCGTGTGGGTATAAATAACGATAAAATACCCCATAAACCCTTTCGCTTCAGACTCTACCGTTCATTCTTTTCCTTTCATTCTAAAACCCTCACTTTGGTTTCGTTCAGTGGAAACTCGCATCAAACACCATGAGTGCGTTCCCGAACGGTTCCAACTCGAACCTAGACAACCTGCTCCTCCAAACCATGATGGGCAGGCTCCAGCTGCGAGCTCCGATCAACAACCCTTTGGTCACGCAGTCTCTCGAGGACTTTCTATTCAACGACCTCGACGAGGACGACGCGGACGAGGAGAGCTTCGAAGGGAAGTCGGAGCTGGCGAGAGAGGAGGCTAAGCTGGAGAAGGAAGTGATCAAAATCATCCTCAGCGGAAACGGCGAATCCCTCTTGAAACCCAATTCGGGCCAGGCGGTGTCGGTTCGGGACCACCACATATGCGTCGGGTTTCAAGACGAAGAGGCTTCGGGGTATCGCGTGTGGGAGTGGCACGGCCACATCATGGCTTTCGACGAGGAATTCGGTTACAATCCTGAGTATATATACGGGAATTACTTTCAGTGGTTTAAGCCTAGACCTGGTGGTGCTTCTGCGGCTGTTGCTGATCCTGTTGTCAAGAAAGAGGAGGAAGAGGAGGAGGAGGAGAAACAGGACAACCAGGGTTTGAGGGAGTTGATTGATACCAAGGATTCCGCCGATGCTCGCATTCTTCACAGGAACATCAACGCTGCTTCTCCTAGGTTTGTATCCAGAATCCCTTTTCCTTGTGCTTCTCATTTTACTCTTGGGTAGCTCTGTTTATTCAAATATTATTCAAGTAGCTTGTTTATCTAATGGGGTAGTTGATTGCTTGAATGGGGGGTCTAAGGCAACCCACACATTCATGAAAGTAAAGTGCTTCTGGGACAAGGTTTTTCTTCCATGTCAATCTACATTCAACTGTTGGTTAGCTTTTTAATTTTCTGACTTTATATGCATAATGGGTGTGTTTGGCTGGGCGTTACTAAAATTGATTGAGTGGAGGGTGTGCCTCATTGAGGGTTTGTGAAATTGGTTCTTAATGATATTGATTTTGAAAGTTTTATTTTGAAATTGTTTGATTTATGTTTGGATTTTTTTTATATTAGATGGAAGTTGTTGTAGATATACCATTTTCTTCCAATGCAAAATCTAGCTAAATTGTTTCAACTCAGTATCAATTTGGAACAAAAACAAGTAAATGCTTTCCAAAAAAATTATGTTAGCGTGTTTGTTAGAATAGCAACGTGATTTAACATGAATCGCAATACCCACTTCAAATTGCAGATGGTGAGTTTTGGTCTTTTAGATGAGGTAGGTCTTCTGGGTGCAAAATTGCAAATTGTTTCCGTGAACGTAGGATATGGATCTCCCAATGCTGGGATCACAGATTTTGTCCTTCTAGTTTCATCAGAGTTGGTTTTGGCTACCCTATTCCAATTATAGCAACCTCTTTCCAGAGTTTTGAAAATTGATGCAAGTCAGTTGTTGATGCATCTGTATCTTCGTTTACATGGCTGTGCCTTTTTCTTTTGCTGAAGTTTGCAGTAAATTTTGTGGCTAGTCACTCTTAAATGATGATTTTAATGTGAATATGACATGACATTCTGCAAATCAATAACTTGTGGTTTGCACATTAGCTTGGATACAGTTGAAATTCTTGAATGTTGAAGGAGATGTTCTCGTTAGCAAATAACGTGCTTTAGTGTCATATTGTTACCTTGGTGTGACCTTGCTAACTGTACCAGTGCCTTCTTTTTAAAAGATTTTGCTAGTATACCAAGGGTGAGTTTAGACAAACTTCTCCAAAAACATTTTTAGAAGAGAAAAATAAGAAAAAAAATTAAACGAATTTTTCTATAAGCTAAAATTAGTTGATCTACAAGTTTAAAATAATAGTTTTGAGAAACTATATGTGGAATTTTACAAATTAATTTTAGCTTATGATGAAGTTCATTAAATTTTTCATTTTTACTTTCCTCTTCTAGAAGTGTTTGTGAAGAAGTTTGTCCTAACAGACCCTAAGTGTATGCTTGTTTTCCGTCCCTAAACATTGGACGCACGTAAAAACTGAAGCTGCTTCATATAGTTCTGTGTTTATAACGTGAAAATATAGAATATGCCCGTTGAGGCTGCTAGTCCAAATACACTGCAAGTGTCGGCTTACTGATGAAAAGATAAATCTCTGAGAATTGAGAATACGTTTCTAACTAGTTTTCAATTTTCATTTTCACTTCCTTCTTGTACAATATGGTCAATAGCAGTTGCTGTCAGTTTGTTTTGTCCCGGTACTTTCTTAGATAAGTGGTAGGTGACTTCCATGTTTTAAAACACCCTATGTGCTTCCCGTAATAAAACTTTGTTTTAAATATTATGCATCATCAGAATATCCTTTTGATATTCCATTATGCACTATGCTACAATTTTATAGTTTTCCCTGCAGGCAGCTGAGGAACTTTCTTATTTCCTGCTTGATTGCATAGAGTGCACGCTTGCTTCTGAATTGAACGTTTTGTCATCCACGTTTTACTTATGTTTTCCCTTTCTGCGATAGCCTGACAGGTACAAGATAAGAATTGATTCTTCATCAGAAATCATGTTCAAAGAGTTGCGAGCAGAGGTCACTGCCAGCCAGCATCTCATTTCCTGTTTTCTGCAAAGATTGATTTCCCCTGCTTTTCGCAGATAAATCTCAGAAGCCCGCATCTAGGGATCTATTTGAGCTTTAAATTACATACTGTAAAGGATGTGAGACAGAGATGCTTACAATAATACATTATCTTTCCTTAGTTTTTTTAACCATTAGAGCAATTTTTTGCTTTTCCCATTTGCGCTAAAGCTAGCTGTTGTGATGGTAGATGCTTGATTTACGGGTAGAAATGAGTTTGCTTTATTTAATTGGTACATAGCATTTTATAAAGTTGCAATTAGCTTGAAGTCTATTTGTTTAAAAGCTTAAATTTTTATACAGGGCTACTAGATAATGAATGTAAACTTCATTTTAAACAAGTTTTGTTATAAATTTTAAATACACTAACTTGTTAAAAAATGAAATAAAGTAACAATTATAATATTAAATCCCATTATAATTAAAAGGTTTTTTAAATTGTGTAAAATTGAGGCTCATACATGCCTCTACAAAGCATTTATACATTAATCTTCAAGGCCTTAAGAATGAAGAAAATCATATATTCTACTCTTCCTTAATGAGGTTTTAGTTTCTTCTATTAGCTAGTGGTGTCGTGGCTGATCGTCTCCATCAATGTTTGGGTCCTGTTCATTTGCAGAATAGACACCCACAAAAGGAAGCAGGTAGGAGCTTGCAGGTGCAGTGGGTTGAGCTTCGAAGGAGTTGGAGGGGATGACTGACATTGATGCCTCTGAACGCAAGCTGAAACAGAGAGTGAATAACATTTCAAATACAAAATGACACTTTTCTTGAGACTATAATTCTAAATGCTTCTTCCACGAATACCACATTCAATATCTACAATGCTACATCATCATCCTCATAACGATTTTAACATGTTAACAGGAATCTAACGAAATAGACCACGTTAATTCATTTTAACTAAAATGAAAACTGTAAAAATAGTGAGATTATATTAGAAAAATATTAAATATTAAAAAAACTATTTAACCTAATTTTTTTTTGTAACTTCTATTTTCAATTTATATTGAATGCAACCGTTGCTTAACAAAGGAACTGGCATATAAAACACACATGACAATTTAAGTGACATTACTAATTTATGACAGCAACAAGCTTAGAATGCATGGAATGGAGGTGACGTTTGCACGAGGAAACAACTTTCAAAGTATCTCAAACAAAATAAAACTATAAAGTTGTTTACCATTATAAGAATATAAAAACAAGTTGAATTGAGTGTCTCAATCTCTTTAATTTTTTAAATTAACTGATTTCAATTGAATGATTGAATCGATCAATTCAATGTTTGACACGCTTTGGGTAATCCACATGTTAATATTTATTTTTTAATGACTATAAAATTAAAATATATGGTTAAACCTCAGGATTGATAGTTATTTTTCAATGAATATAAAATTGAAACATACTAATAATTTTATTACACTATCCGTATAATTTATTTATATCTTAATTGTAGTTGAAAATTACAGTAGCAAATTTTATTTATCTGGTCTGTTAATTCTCTCTCTCTCTCTCTCTCTCTATATATATATATATATATATATATATATATATAAAATAAATTTAGGCGAGCCAATCTAACTGAACTCATAAAAAGCACCTACAACCTCTACCCAAGTTGATAAAAAGAAAATATTGAAAGACACGAGAGTATAACATAGTTATCTAAAAAAAGAATTTTAAAGAACTATAACTTTTTATTTTTGTTGACATTACAAATTAAATAGATCATCTAAACCATGAGGGTCATATGTGAGAGAACACATAAAAAACATATTAAGTTGAGTTAGCATTAATTATATGTTAAATTATTTTTTGTGAGAAAGAAAAAAAAAAAATTGTGCACAGAATGTATCTCCTCCACACTCCAACCCCCAAGTAGGTCAACCACCTTATTAATCTCTCTATCAACATAATAAAACTGTGACATACTTGAAACCATTTTTTTTTTTCTTTTTATGTCTTTCTCATTTTGTTTTCCTTAGGACCAACCTTACTGGAAAGTGAGACAAGAGCAAGAAAAAAAATATCAACGAAACGTATAAAATTTGGATACTGAAATAATCGCAAAACTTACTAAACAAGTGCAAGAAAAAAAATATCGTTTTATTGTACAAGGATAAAAAGAAATAAATAAAGTATTCAAATGAAAAATCTTTTTGTTCTTAAAGTCAAGTAAACTTATATAAAGATTTCAATAAAATTTTAATACAATTTTTTAAAAAGAGTTAATTTACAAAAATATATAATCTACAAAATAGATTTATATTTATTTTAAAAATTGACAATATAGACAGATTCGGGGACCAAATTTTTACCAACAACGTCAAGTTTATTTATTTATTTTTTTAATTTGAAATAATAATGATTGATAAAGGTAAGCCAAGTTAATAACTTAAGATGTACTCCGTAAAATAAGAAAAGGACGAGAATAAATTCCAAAGGAAATATAGTTTAAAAAGACTCGCATCTAATTCAAATATCTAACTTTAAGATAATATAATATAACCATAAGTCGATGTGGCTAAGACGTAGATTAGATGAGACGTTGTTTTCACGGTTTCTTTTGAATAAATAGTTGGGCCCATGTATGTTATTGGGCCTGGGCCAGTGATGACAGCTGTGAGACGAGGTCAAAAATATCTAAGATCCCCGCGATGAATGAAACGTGTACGCTGGAGATTCGGTCTGGTTAATTAAGAGACAACGTCAAGAAGCTTGACCTTCTAGATTCCCGTCATATAAATTCATTTTTTCACCTCTATTACAACAACCTAATCCATAATCCTTGTTCTTCATCCAACACATTTTTCTGCGATCTCTGTTTCTCCTCCTTTTCCGGTGTTTCCGTTCAAACCCAAAACACATAGATTCATAGATAGATAGATAGATTCTTTCGATGGGTTAAAGTTGAATCTAAATCTGATCTAAGTAAGCGTTTTCGTGTTAGGTTATTCGATTTGGGATTGCAGACTTACGATACTCTCCGATTTGATTGTTTCGTTCTTCAACTAAACGCCGTCGTGTTTAGGTTTCGTTTTGTTGGGCGTGTAAGTCTTTGGGGGTTTCGAAGAGCATAGAATAATGCCTTCGGTACCCGGTCTTCTCCATCTGCTTCCTTCCTTGACCATTTTCCATGCTGGATCCTCCTTTCATCGTCTGAAAAACTTAGAAAAAAGCGATCGGCGTGGTAATCTTAGTTAACGCCAAGACTCTCGTTTTTCCCCCCTCTCTTTCTTTTCTCTCTTTATCGTCGTTTTAGTTATTGGTTCTGCTCCAAACGTGGTGTGATTGTTCCATCAACGGATCGAGATCCAGGGTCTGCTTTTGCTGTTCTCTCTGTGATTGTTATTCTCATTTCTGTTTTGATAGCGTTGTAGTTGCAGTTCCAAACGTCGTTTTTAAAGGTATTTTTTTTTTTTATTTTCAGCTTTCGAGTTTTGGGATATAGTAGCTTAGGTGTCATGTGCTTATAGACTTGTGTTTGTAATGTATGAATTGGTTGTTACCGTGTTTGAATTTAACGACCTTTGCCTATTTTATTCTTGTAAAACATGTTTCTGGTTTATGACTATGCTTCTCTTGGTTGTTTTGTGTTCAAAATCATGTTAGTTTGATTGGATCTGACTCCTGGTGTGGTCATTTAGATTAGAACGATAGGATTATGGAAATAGTTCGATTAGTTGGATTGATTATACTTAAAAGTTGTAATTAGTTGTGTATCATGATGTGATTTCATATTTGATATATTGTTTATTTCTTTATTATACATTGAGAAACAGTGACAGTGAAAATATTAATGTAATATCTAATTATAGATTGGCATATAATGGAAAATTGTTTACTTTTGGAATGGTTGCTTGAAAGTCATGTAGTCATATGTAACAAGATTTCTACTTGATGGACTGTATAAAAATTTGTGTACTGACAGTGGATCAAAGTTAAAGTATTATTTTTTTGAAATATTCGATAGACACTAATCAGTTAGCCCTCTTAGTAGAGAACAAAGGCTATGGGCTCTTATCTGTCAGTGAATCAGTGTTCATTAATTCAAAGCTTTTCCGTTCCTTTTTTTTTTTTAATTTATTTGGGTGTACATTTTGGGTCTTTTTATTTTATTTAATTCCGGTGCACGCTATTCCTATACTATTACTGAAATATATATCTATGTGAGGGAATGTTTTAATTTTGTAGTTCTTATTATGTAGTTTAGTGCTTTTATTTTCATCTGATATGCTGTTTACTTCAGTTGCCTCAGTTCCTGATACAATTGATGGACGTGTGCTCTTGTGACAACTTTGTAAATAATCTTGGAAGGACTTTTAGTGAGTCACTACATATTCAAGATGCTCAGAAATCTGTACACGTTCCCGAGGGGAATGATATCTGTAGTGAGAGTGACGAAAAATTGTGTGAAGCAATTAACAAGCAAGAGACAAAAGTAAACACGATGTGTTTGAAAAAATCTGCAACCTTCCCAACTCCTAATACAATACTGCCTTCAAGCTCGTCTGATGAGGAGGCCAACACAGCAGTCACAGAATCACTCTCTGAGGATTCAGCTCATCAAACTTGCTCACGCTCAATATCTCTGCCTGTAAGTTCGCAGATTTATATTAATAGTATTGTACAGTGTTACTAATGCTTGAATGTGTTTTTGTAAGAAATATATGCTTTGTTTGAGAAAATACTGAAAGATTTAGGAGGTATTGTTTGGCTTGTGTTTCTTTAAATAAATTATTTGTTTTCCGTACGTTGACAATTGATTTCATACTACTCCCTCTAGGGTATTAGTTTGTTATGTTGTGTGTTCTGCTTTTTATTCAAGCATTTCTAGCTGTGTCAAGTGCACCTGGTTCCTGGGATTTTAGATTTATCACATGTAAGCGAACTTATCCTGGTAGGCTGTTTTCAGGATCAAGTGTGACCTAGGTCACATTCACGGAACAGAAATCTTACTCGTGAAGGATTGCGCGGAGTGTTTGTAGTTTGTAACACATTTGAAAATTTATTAAGTATTAAATGATGTTTATGCGTGCCTCCCCCCTCTTTCTCATTTTAGTTTTGAACAATCAACAATTTGTTCTGCCTTTTGGAACTATAGAGCCATCGATTTTTTAGTTGCAACATAAGTATTGATACTTTATTGCAGTCATTTACTTAACACAACTCTACACTTTTTGTATTTCCTATCCAAAAAGAAGTAAGAAAACCTCAATATATTTCAACACTAAAATCTTATTGTGCTTTCATGTCCATGTTAATGCCCATTTTAAGTTAGGAATCAGTTAATTACTTTGCTTTTGAGAGTATCTCGATTTAGTTATATTTCGCATTCTGTCAGTTTGGTTTTTTGTTAGGTTGCTTTTCTGTTGACAATGGGGTAAAAGTACATTGCAATCTTTCACATTTCCCTTTCTTTTTGGCCCCTCCAGAGAGAAGTGAGATTTGAAGAGATTAGAATTGTAAAGTTTTCACCTTACTGTATATGGATTGAAGACAGATGATGGAGTTACATTATCTGAAGCATAGTTTTTGGCAGATTATTATGGACTGATATCTATATAACATTTGCCATTTCTTGTTTACTGACATCCAGTTTTTCTGTATTTTATACCACAGTCTCGTCTGAAGCTCGTATCTGCCATGAAAGGTAGCCGGGAGAAAAATGGGGGATCACAGGTGAAGCTAAAAGTGAAATGGGCGCCCGATGTGTATGATCCAATACCTACATTATTATCACACACTGTCAGAAGCCACAAGAAGCAGCAGAAATCCAGAAAGAAGAAGCCTGAAAAGAAGAATGGAAAGAAGGGTCAAAAGGGAAATTCGTCTCGAGGGGGCAACAGCAAAGATAAGCAGTTTCGCAAGCTAAGTGGAGCTTCTGGTTTGTGCTACAAGTCGATGGATTCTTGTGATAAAGTGCTTGTAGCTTCTACTGAATTAAATGCTCTTGATGTTCTCAGCCATGATTCTAACTGTGGAACCAGCTTCTTGAAAAAATCTGTTACTGAAGTGCACTACTCAGTTGCAGAAGCGCTATGAGTGTAACACTGAATGTTCTGTACTCTTTCCTTCTATGTACATAAATAAGCACTATTTTAGGGTTGGCTTGTTCTATGGTGAAAAAGAAAAAAGGATTGCATGGTGAAAGTTGTTTGCATGGTGAAAGTTGTTTGGTTTTGAAGCTCTTAGAGCACGGGCAGTCAAGTTTACATTTTTATCTGACGTGAGACAAATTATGTTAGATGATGTCATTTCTGTTTAACCAGGGATTGTGGATGTGCCTTTTTCTTCTTTTGTTAATAACCTATGTGATTATATGTTTTGTTTCATTTGGGATGGGAACGGGGCACCGGTAGTGCTTACGTTTTCTGCCAAACCAATTTCTCTTTCGAATATTTAAAAGAAAAAGAAATAAATTTATTTAAAAATGATTTATTAAATGCAAATTCATATCCTTAAAATATAGTATAAATAATATTAGATAATAAAATATTAGTATAAATGAATTTAGTTTTTCTGTAAAGCAAATTCAAATACTTTAGCATCATAAAGTAAAAGTTTCAGAAGAAATAATTTCTTTAAAAGTAATTTAAAATTTTAGTCTAAATAAGAATATAAATTTATAAAATTAATTTAATTGGTAATTGTTTTCTCTGATAACTTCATTTTTGTTGTGATTTTAAAAAAAATGCTTAAATCTCATTTGAATTGGTATGTTTGTGTCATTCTTTTATTGATTGCTTAAATTTATTGAAGAAACGTAACGGATACAAATTAAACTTTATTATAGTCTTTTGATACTATTATTTGATACTATATTTATTAATAAAATATTATATATAAATAAAATAATAATATAAAATATTATATATAAATAAAATAATAATATATATTATTGTTAAATGATGTAGTACTGTATCACACCACCCTACTCGCTAATGGTGAGAAAAACCCGCAGCTAGCCCACGAGTACATTCACTCCTCGTGCTCCCTCTTCGGCCGCTCTGTCTCCTCATCATCTTCCTCCTTTTTAAACCTGTGCCCCAATTAAATTCTCTGAGACAAACAAAAACCATCAAAACGGAATTCACCATTGTGTCCATTAAAAAAAGATTTGTGGTACTTTGATCCTCATAAGCAAGGAACGCAAAACCCTTTGATTTGCGGGTGCCTTTGTCTCCAACGATTCTCCAAAATCTCTTCACTCCAAGTTCAAAGCTCTTTGCTTCTTTTTTGTTTTTCAGATGGCTTTTATGTCTGGACTTCAGCGTCTACTTCGTCACACCCCACTTCTTCATTCGCACCATGCTTCCATTCGTTTCGCCTCAACTCTCACTTCCCCCAAACTTTTCGTCAGCGGTCAGCTACTATCTCTTATTTATTCCTTTTCCTCTTCAATTAATCAAATTAATTTATGGATGCTAATTGGTCTTTTCTTATTCCATTGTTACTATATATAGTTGTAATGTGTTATGTTGTTCAATAATAATTTGTTTTCATTGCTAGGTTTGTCTTCAATCTAATGATGCAAATTCATCATTCCCATTTTAGCATGCTTTTACTTGACATTAAAATCCAACTTGCAATTTTCACTTGCCCTAGTTTTATGTTTTATCGAATTGCAAACCCTTGTAGATAATTTCTCTAAATGAATTTGTTTGTTTAACCATAAGGGTATGCCGGAGTAAAAGAGAAGAACACCCTCCTTAGAAAAACGTATAGCCCCTCTAAAACGAGGAGGTACACTTTAGAGATTGTAGCAAGCTTGACTATTTGTTATACATTTAATTGATCTTTATCTGCACTTTAGAGGGACTGGAACCCTTTGATAAATACATATTCTGTTGAGCATAATGCATTTCAGTGTTGTTCTCTCTTGTTTCTCTGGTTTGGGAACATAGATGTTGAATGGAGTTTCTAGTACAAGTACCCTTTTAAAACTTAAGAATCACCTCTAAGGTGTGTATATGGATAAAAATATCCCCAGGCATGGGTGTGGATATAAATACCCTGAGGCATGTGGATACAAATACCCCCAGTAAGGAACACAGAGAACATATTTTAAACTTTGCCAGGAAATAGTCACATTTGGAGTGGTTGTTCACTGTCGTAAGTGGGTCCTTGGTGTATCCACAAAGCTAGAAGCTTTCTTTTCATCAAGGAGGGCTACAAGTTAAGATTATTTGTACAGTCTATTATTTTAAGGGAAACTTCTGGTGCTATAGTTGCTTTAAAAATATTCATTTCCTGGTTTCTCTTTGTTTTTCCATGTATGTATCTTTGCTCTAGGTTTCTCCTTGGTGGAAACGCTTGCTCTATAAATCTCACCTGTGTTGTTTGCTTTTATTTTCTTATTGTCTGACTAAAGGCATTGTATATCCTTCTCTGTGTTCATCCTTCCCTTCCAATCATGTTCCTTCAAAAAAGCAGGGGTCTAGTGATGAATGTGGATTAGAACATTGTAAAACTGACAATAATTAGTCATAATTGTTTTCTTGTGCAGTAAAAGAAAAGAGAATCTGTGTAACTCCATAGTTCATATCCTACCTGCATGTCTAATTTGGTTTAATTATATCTTATACTTTGTTGCATCCTAAATTTCTGTTCGAAGCAATGATAGTTTAAGCAAAAAACAAATTATGGCCGTTATTTAGGATAATTTCCTTAGAAAACCTTGTTGGATTCCTGTAGTCAAGAATTTCCTTGTAAAGGTACACTCTTATTTCTGGCTCATGGACACTTCCATCAACTTTGAATAGACCGGCTTTCTGGTCTATTTGGCCTGAACTTCGATTTAGTTTATTATACCTTTTGGCCCCATTTGATGTATGAAATCTGCAGGTTTATTGTATAATGTATGAAGTTGTGTATGAAATAACCGGTGCATGCATGTAAATTAGGTTTTGAATCCTTTTGCTGGTTAGAAAATTTCAATATATTCATCTAACGTGCTGTAATTATATGATTCTGTATTTAACATCTGTAAATGTGAATATTGTGCATACGGACAGGTCTCTCTAGATTGACAACAGATGAAAAACTTAAGGAAGCATTTTCTTCGTTTGGGCAGCTGGTAGAAGGTAATCATGAGATTTTTCCCTCTTAGTATGAAGCATGTTTTGCTTGATCTTGAGTTCATTTTGAATTTCTGATTATACAGCTAAAGTGATAACTGATAGAGCCTCCGGAAGATCGAAGGGATTTGCCTTTGTGACCTATACTACCATAGAAGAAGCTGAAAAGGCTAGAGAAGGAATGAATGCTAAATTTTTGGATGGATGGGTTATATTTGTTGATCCTGCTAAACCAAGAGAGCCCAGACCTCCTCAGCAATCACGGTCCCACCCCTCTGAATCAGGCTTCACTGTTAACAAAACAGTTGGGTGGCATGGTTGAGCACTAAACGAACATCAATTATGTTCACTATATTTGGATGATTTTTTGAAGACTGATTCAAATCAGCCAATTATACTACAATTTGTTGAGAAATATTTGCATCAATCATTCAAAATTGACGATTAAACTTTGGGCATGAGGCATTACTATTTATGCAACTTTTGATGTCTATTGAAAATTAATCCTTTGCTGACCTCGATGTGATATTCATCCAACTTGTTTTCAACGATATTTTATCTGCTAGGGAATTTCACTGCTTTCTTTGAAAGTTTGTTACATTTCCTGATCATAAAAGCTAATACTTCTCTTCTTTCTAAACTTTTGGACATTTACATTGGAAAAGTAATTTCAAGAATTCTCTGCAGTAGCATTTTCAATGTAAATGAGAATAAATCCTCTAATATACTTTTTACCACTTAGATTAAGTGGGCACTAATCTAATTTGACGGCTTTCCGGGGTATAATAATTGTCTTATTCCTATTTACACTTTAGTTTTTGGAAGAATGGTTGTTATAATGTTTTTCTTATATTAAAAAACAAAATTTCCTCTTGTAGGACTTGCCTCACATATTCCCGATCTACTCATATATAGTGTAGTAGTTTGAATTTGGGTTGGAGGACCAGAATTTCTTTTGTTGAATGTCAAATTCAATCTTGAAAGATTAAATTATATAAATGTATCATTAGTAAATAAATAATAAACAATGTGTCACAAAATGAAAAGGTGCATGGCATCGGAAGGATGCTCAAGATCCAGATGAATTCATATTGAAATGGATGAAAAAATTCAGTCAACCAATACGTAAGGGAATTGTAAAATACCAATATACTTAAATGCAAGGTGTTTTTTTATCGTCAAGGAAGCTCACTGTAACACCTGAGTAAGATCAAAATTGCAATTTTGTTCTGCATGCGATATCAGTAATGAAATTCTATATTTTAAGGTTTTTTTTTTTTTTTAAAATGCTTGAAACAAATAACTTTGATAAATTTATTATGTTATAATTTGTTTTTTTAATATTTGCAACATTAATTACAATATATTTATTAATTATTATTAATTAAATAAGTAATAAATTTAATATATTAATTGAATTTAATACTTCATTATATTTTATAAACTAAGTAATTATAGTTTAATTGTTAATATTTATTCATTATTAAAATATTTTGTAATTAAATAATTAGCAAAAAAAATATTATTTACAATTTAAAATACAACAGGTTTACTAAATTATTTATTTAGCAATTATACTTTAAATAATTAAAATTAATACAATTTAATATTTAAAGAATAAATTTGAAAAAGAAAAACGCAGTGTAAATTCTGGTCAACCCACACCGGAATTCACACTTACACATTAAATGTGGCTAGATAGCTACAATAGTAAATTTTGTTTTTTATTCTTTGTTTTCTGTTATATAGGAAAACAATTCATGGCAGTTAAGTTACATTCCATTGGTCGCAAATGGTCTTTCTACTTTTCCTGTTCAAGATTTCACATCACACATGCTTCCTAATATTCAATGAATATACTAGATCCAAAAGCTTCACAATATATATTTTTTCAACGATTATTTACACAAAATAAATGAATAATTATAATAATGATATCCCGATTTGTTTTTGCTTGATTATTTTTTTGAAATTTGATGTGGAACCACAACCTTTAAACAAAAAGAAGAGACCGAAAGAAAAAATCCAAGGTAGGAATAATTAAAAAAAGAGCACGCCAGCAACAGTGTCGCAGCTTGAAAATATTTTGATGCGAAGACGGGGAAACCAATATTAGTGATGTCAGCGTGAAGAAGATCTTTTCTTTTAAGAGGACTTTTGTTTTTTTTTTTTTTTTTTTTTTTTTTTGGGTTATTTTTTTTTTT
>Ga0099824_1003861_pt1 | contig 21741 bp, 10 predicted proteins | sample SiratrowhiteBW_FD_76837 | JGI IMG/M metagenome (GOLD analysis project Ga0099824, IMG submission 76837) | Root nodule microbial communities of legume samples collected from California, USA - Siratro white BW | ecosystem: Host-associated > Plants > Roots > Nodule | place: USA: California... | reverse complement strand
CTTCTTTTTTTTTATATTATCTATTCTTTTTTTTTGATTTTACCATAACATTTTTTTTTTTTTTTATTTTTTTTTTAAAAAAATTCCCTTTTTTTTCCCAAAATTTTTTTTTTTTTTTTTTTTTTTTAACTTTTGATTAAGATATTGTTTTAGTTGTGTAAGCCTTATCACTATCTATGATAAAAATGTCATCCACATAAACAATGAGATAGATACATCCTTATGGACTTGAATCCGTACGTAATTACATACGGATTTGAATTCGTAGGTCACCTATGGATTTTTTTCATAGGTAACAAATCAATAGGTAAAATTCGTACGTAATGTCAAATTTACCTACAGATTAGGATCTATATGTAATTACCTACTAATTTTTTTGTAAATAAAATTTGTAGGTAAAATATGTAGCTAATGCTAAATTTACCTACGAATAAAAATTCATATGTAATAATCCATAGGTAAATCAAGAATTTCTTGTAATATATGGGCAAAACGTGTTTCTTTTCGAATAACAATAGTTCAATCATTTTCAAATGAAACAAGATCTTGTATGAGAGATGGCTTTAGGGAAGGATCAGGTATGACCTCCACAATAGAATATCAATATAGTCTATGAATGAAGTTGGTACACCTAAATTGGTATAGGAGAAACATCATGAGTGATGGTAGAGTCATTTGATGTTAAAGTGTTGTCAATATAATATAATGAATAATTATATAACATGGAACAAACTCCAAGCAAGAGACATCAATAGACACCAAATACTTGTGAATATTAAGAGAGAAATATCCATACCTTTTTTGGAGTGATGATATCCCATAAAGACATTTGAATGAGTGGGGAAAATTTTTATCTTGACCAAGTGTGAGGTTTTGTACAAAACATGTGGAACAAAATAAAGTTGAAGAAGACTATAAAGAGGAAGGAAAAAGCACAAAATGTGGTACTCGATCATTAAGGGTAGATGATGACAGTTGATTAATGAAATAACATATAAGGACAACATCCCCAAAAAATGGTGAAGATGACTATGAAGAAGGAGTGTTGGAGTAGTTTCAATAAGATGTTAGTTTTTTTATTCAACTACCCCATTTTATTAAGGAGTATGAGGACACAAAGTTTCAAGAGGGATACCTTTGGATGTCATGAATTGCTAAAATTGGTTTGACAAATATTCATGAACATTGTAGTTATGAAAAACATGTATGGATGTATCAAATTATTTCACTAAAAAACAATTGAAATATAGGAAATATTTCTTATCGCAACTACAGTCAAGATGGGGCGAAGAAAAGCTTTTTGAAAAGGGAAGAGGAGTCACCATACGAAAAACTATAAAAAAATCAATGAAAAGGAAATGATATGCAAAATTGAATTAGGATCCGAGTCGGTTACATGTAGAAAGGTATTAACATCTTACAATGTCCATCCTAAGACTGGATTTTTAATTAAATGAGTGACACAAATTCGGTTTTTTAGAATGTTTATTTTTTCCAAAAAACACAAAAATTAGAGATGACATAATTCTGGATAGAAAATCTAAAAATATGTTTGTTGCTGTATTGATATGTTTAATCTTTTATATTTTTAGATTTTATCATTTTTAGAGTATAATTGCGTGAATTTTATTTTGGAGAAAAATATTCTTTAATATATTTTGTTTTAGAAAAGGTGGGTGCATATATTGCATGAACTACCCTCTCTTACTTCCAGAACATCCTTTCTGGAATTGAATTGTGAGCCCTCATTGATTTCTGGAAAATCCTTTCAATATATTTTTTGATTTCCAGAACACTTCCTACACCCCTCAATTGTCAAGAATTGAGAGTTTCAAAATTTGATGGGTGCAGTGTGCAGGAAGCAATTTACACAAAGTTGATGGTGGAAATAACCAAAGAAGATGTAAAAAAATGGCCTAGAAATAAAGGTCGAATATTAGGAATGTATTGACATGTGAACATGGCACATAGATAGGCAAAGAAAGAAGATAAAATAGCAAATAAATAGTTGGCCCCACGGTGGAACTTACATGCATATTAAAATTATCCTTTAGATTACTATTTATGAATTACTTTTATTGAATAACTGTTACTTTTTTATAAAATATTATATAATAATATAAAATAATAATTTATTTAAGTCAATGTTTGCAGTGTCTAATTATGATAGGCTCTGCATATTATTAGCACGTAAATATACATTAAGGTAATTATTATTATGTAATTATTATTATTTTTTAATTGTTAAACCTAACAAATATAGTCTCAAATAATTTTAAGATGATTGGAGAGAGAAAAAATTTTCATTAATGTCTTTAATTGAAATTGGCAGCGTGTCACTTATGTTTGACTAGCCTAAAATCACGCCTAGGTGAAAGGATTCATTAATTTCAATTTCTATCTAGTTGGCAGAATTTGTCCATTTTGGTAAATAATTTTTTTTTGCCCATTTTAGGAATTAATGTAAAAAAGTACACCAAAATGGGAAAAAAGCCTAGAATTGCCCCACATGCACCAAACTTAAAAACTGATGAGCAAAGAAAACAAGGAAAAATAATGGAACCCACATAGACATGGTTGGAATGTACATGCATTGTGCCCTGCAATTAACCTACTGAGATATCTATGACTTCTAGGACCACAATTGCAACGTTATCATTTACATATTTGTTTGTAACTTTGCAAAATAAAAGAGTGCAACAAAGCTACGACCTCAAATTAAAACCTTGGAACGATTACCATGCATATAAAGCACCAGCTGCACCTTACTTCCAAAATAGACCGAATTACAAACACAGATAATATTTGCTATCCCTACAAAACCATTCATATTTGAAAAAACCCAAAGGCAACAAAGAGAGCACCCATCAAAAGGCAACAGACAAAAGGCATGCAAACATTACACCCTACCACAATAAACAGAAGAAAATGGAGTGTACCCACAAAATATTTCTCAAACTCTCATGCACCCAAAAGGCAGCAAGACCACCTACTCCCCAAGCTATTTTCTTCACACAAAAACGGAGGCCCCCACTTACATAATACGAAACTAAGAAACCCTGTATTCCTGCATGCAACCAAAGCCAAATGTTGTAGAAGAAACACAACCCAACTTCTATGCTTATGACACCAACAATGTGTATATATATACACTATGTTTTGTTTTATGTTTCTTGGAATGAGAACAGACCTGACACCACCAGCAGTTTCCAAACTGAGAGAGAATGGGGTGAGGAATGGCGTTGGAAACATGAGAAAATTGAGAGAGAGCTTACTACTTTTACCCCTCTTTCTCTTGGAAATAATTAGATAATCCAAAACGATAGAGGATTTGATAAAAGCTAGATCAAACATGATAGTTATTAATTCAAAGTTACAAACTCATGTAGGATTTTCAACACTAATTGCAAGAACCAAAACTTTAAAAACTAAAAAAAAGGAAAAAAAGAAGACATAGTAGAACCAATTGCACATGTTAGCCATGATGGTTCCAATACTGTACCAACGTTGGGACACTCCTCGTGCAGCCTCTACACCTCCCATTGTCATCAACCTTCGTGCGTTTGTGCTGGATCTACTTGGGCTTGGTGTAGGTCTTCTTCAGCATGGACGGGGGATATGGTAGAGGTGTGGCAACAATATCAGTTGAATATGTGGTGGTAAAGGAAGAGAAATGGTGACAAAAAACTACTGCGATCTCCTTTTGCCTTTTTCTTGTATAACCTCTCGCTTCCTCCGTGTGTAATGTGTTGTGTGCGTCTCTGTGAGTGAGATCGTGGGTGGTTTTGTGGGTGATGTCAGAGAGTGTGGAGCAAAAAAGTTGGGAAAAAAATCCTTTCACACCACTGTTCATAAAAAATTTCAAACAATAAAATAATTTATTTATTTGTTTAGTTGTTAAGTGAACGTATTTGTTACTATTGTCAATATATCGATGGTCATAAATGTGAGTGAGTGATGTGTGTTGGCTGTAGAGAGTGGATTTGGAGCGGGTGGTATGTGAACATGAATGTGATGGAGACTGAGCGTATGTCATGTGAGTGAGAGAAAAGGAAGAGTGAGGCTGCCTGAGAGGAAGAAAGAAATAGAAAAAAAAAGTAAAAAGCTCATTTGACAACCATCAAGAATGAGTAATATTATTTTGAAACCAATACGTGACATGACCTTTATTTGATATTTTTTATGTGGCAAAAATATAATATTTTAATCCAAAGTGTATAATGATGTGATTTGAAACTTCAAATCCAAAAATCCAAAAATATTGGCATGTTCACTCTCTTTGCATCATTTTGTCTCTTTGCATTCTTTTGTCTCCCTCCTTGCACAAACTCTTTTGCGTCCTCTCGTCTCCCTCATCTTGTCTCCCTCCTCTCATTGCAATCTTTTTTCTCCGTGTGATGTATTGGTTTATGGATCGTCGTCATTGGCGTGTTGGTTTAAGGGTTGTAGTTCAGTGGTGCTGTTAATGTGAAAGTGTGGTGGATTTAGGGTCAAGGTTTGTCTTTTATTGTGGGTTTTACAGTTTTGTTCTTAGTTGTTGATGAAAAAACAAAAGGTTCATTTTTGACGTTTGATTTCCGTTTTGGGGTTTAGGGTTTGGGTTTGTGGTGGTTGAAGTAAAGGTTTGTCTTTTATGTGATTTTTGATGGGAAAGAAAGTTTTTATTGATGGTTTTACAGTTTTGTTCTTGGTTGTTGATGGAAAAGTAAAGGTTCGTTTTTTGGTGTTTGATTCTCCGTTTGGGGTTTGTGGTATTTAAAGAAAGAGTTCGTCTTTTATGGGGTTTTTGTTGAAGAGGGACGACGTTTTTTATGATTTGTGATGTTTGAATGATTTTGTTTCTTCTGTGTAGGGTGTTGTGTGCTGATCTAACATAGTCGACAAAGGTTCAACTAAGGTGTCCCCTGATTAAAGAAGGGATAACCAGAGGTGTTTTGTAAAATAATATTACTGGTTGTGTCAATACTAAGATCGCTAGGGAAAAATGTCACAAACACACAAGAGTCGTCAACTGCAGGATATGATACTGGTTCTGATCTTACAACATTAGGGGTTACCCATGTTTTGACGAGGGGACACCTTACTACAACTTTTGGCGACTAAATTCAGAAGTGTTGATGAGGACCGTTTGGGCACATTAAGTTCTTACGTTCTTCAATTACAACTGTAAGAAAGATGTATGAGTCTTTGATGAACCAAAATATGTAATGTCGATACACCTCTGTGCATGAATACTGGTTATGATCTGACAATACATCGGCGGTTGCCCATGTTTTGACGAGGGTACACCTCAGTAGAAGTTTTGGTGACTAAATTCATACGTGTTGATGTTGACCATTTTGACATATTAAGTTCTTATCTTCTTCAATTACAATCATAAAAAACATGAAGGGGTCTATGATTTACCAAAATATGTTAAATTGATACACATGTGTCCATAAATACCATCTATAAACTTGCAATACATCAGGGGTTACCCATGTTTTAACGAGGGGACACCTTAGTTAAACTTTTGGCCAATAAACGCAAGATCGTACAGATTGTCGAGCAAAATGATAAAAACTTCTTGAGTGAGTGTATATGTACAAACCTAATTTTATTAAAACTTAATGTCATTAAATTTTGACTTTGTTATATGTATTGTCACCGTCAAACCACCCAATTCACCCAATTAAAATTAATGCAATTTACTACTCATTATTAAAATTAATGCAATTTACTGCTCATTATGAAAAGTCTCTTCTGTTGCTCTCCACTAGTCTCTTATGTTGTTCTGCACGTGCACTCCTCCTTCTTAATTAGGTTTGATTTCAAATTCAGTTAAAATAAAACTAAATTAATTTAATTAAGGCAAATGAAGAGTCTCTACACTTTCACTCTTTCTTGAGTTTCATTTAAAATTCAATTAAAATAAAATAAATTACTTTAATTAAGGCAATTTTAACAATCTCTTCCTCTTCTTGACCAAATAATAATGATTAATCACGTATCCATTGACCATTAATCACGTATTCATTGACCATTAATCACGTATTCATTGACCAAATTATGTTCAATTGTCACCTGTGTGCCTTAAAATTGGTTTTCACCTAACAAAACTTCAGGGGTTATCCCTTCTATAATGAGGGGATACCTTGGTTCATGTTTTGGTCACTAAAGTCATATGTTTCAACACTCCACACATAATCTAATAACAAGTACCAAAATATGTACGTGTGAGAATAAATTTGTTCCATTACATAAATCCATGACATTTAGACCAATTTCATGTAGTCACAATAAGTTTATCCAAATTTGTTCCATTACATAAAAAAAACAATCAAATTTTACGACCTTTTAAATTCCTTGCAACAACTCCTGCAAACCTTCTTCTTTTCTTAGGATATTCAACCCAAGGAGTTCTTAATTTATGATATATAATACGCTTCCTCGCTACATGCTCAATTCTTCCAACCGAACGACTATTGGGATTTGGAACAGATGGGGATGGTGATGGGATTGTTGCTGGGGATGGTGTCGGGGTTGCCGCTGGGGATGGTGTTGGGTCGCCACTACTACAAAACACCATAGGTTAGTCGCCAAAACAAAAACTAAGTGTCCCCTCATTACAAAAAGGGTAACCAAAACTGTTTTGTAAAATAATTAAGTCATCGTCACCTTACAAAACACCAGAGGTTACCCCTTCTGTAATGAGAGGATATCATAATTCAAGTTTTGGCGACACAAGTCATATATGTTCATGTGTTTCCAAACCCTATCAATCCTTAACCCACTAATTCAAAAGGACAAACACCTTCAAAATGAGCACACAACACAGTCCATCTTTCTGCCCACTATACACTGAAAAAACAAAAATATTCAAACATCACAACCCTAAACCCCTAACAAAAATCATACCTCCTCAAAACCCTAAATTGTAAAACCAAATAAAGGTCTTCCTTTTTAATAAAAAATCCCATAAAGGACCAACCTCTGTACTCTACAACCCTAAACCCCAAGCGGAAATCATACAAGACGAACCTTTAAACGATAAAAAATAGTTCCTTTTCCATGAAAAACCACATAAAAGACAGACCTTTAACAACCACTCTAGAGAATGAAGAAAGAAAAAACACCACGGAGGAGACTAGAGCATGCACCACAACGAAAAAGATGAGAGACGAGAGCACGGACAACGGAGAAGATGAGAGCAACGAGAGCACGAGAGAAGATGAGAGATGAGAGCACGAACAACGGAGAAGACAACAACGACGAGAGCGAGGATAGTGAACAAGAGTTAGGAGAAGATAAAAGGACGAGCACACCAAGCTTGTGTGTTTTCAAGGTTGCAAAAATTTATGTCTTTTCTATATCAAAGGACTAATTTGTCCTTAGGACACACGCTACCGTTACTTCACAAAAATACCCCTGCCACATAAGACCGTTTGACAAAAATATCCCAGTGTCAAATGGGAGTTAACGCAGTACGGTGTCAACATAACATTATTCGTGAAGAATTTAGGTCTGCTTGACAAGCGTGACGTGACAGAACATGATTACTGGTTAAGGGTTAATGATAATGTTGTCTTTTAGTAATTTTTACATAATGAAATGAAATTTTAAGGAAATATTCATGATTGAGTAAGCGAGCGCTTGAGACCGAAAGAAGTGAGAAAAAGTGAAATAGGTGGAGTTTGGAGGAACCGTGAAAGGAAGAAGATCTGAGTAGGAGAAGAAAGGTTTAGGGTTTTTTTATCTTCATGGCGGGTTAGTGAGGAAGAATGGAGAATGCGTTTAAATGGAAATAAAACGGAGAATAAACAAGAAGAAAACCAAGCTGTGTAAAGGGGCACGTCGCTACCCAAAACCGAAACTGCCAATGAACCACCTTACCTCACCGCTTCACCAAAGCACTGGCACCCACCGATCAACCATCATTCCAAAGCATCACCTCTGAAACGAGTCTCCAAACCACCACCACTCCGACACCCACTCACCTTATCCTCTTTCCAGTTCAAGAATCATAAAACTCAATAAAAAAAAATCCTTTCTTTAACACATTCAGCACATTCAACTAAAAAATTATTTTCTTTGCCAACTCATCACCACATGATTGTCACGTAAGATTGATAAGCCATCAGAACCCAAAATAAAATGAACAACGATAAGTTGACACTCGTAACAGTAATTTACTTTCATTTAACAACTGAAAATAATATTATTTTATTAAAATATAATATTTTATTATAAAAAGTAAGGTATAAAATCGGTGTAATTTTTGCACAGTAGTATCAAAATATTAAAATCACGTGAGTTAACAGTGGTGTGAGAGGTGCAAAGAGTGAACACGAGGCTTTGATTTTTTTACTGTTGCCATAGATCATTTTTCTTTTCATGAAGGTGTGAAGAAATAAAGGGATGTTGAACGTAACCTGTGAGCCTAAAGGGAAATATGGGGTATGTGAAGAATGAGGTGAGGTGGAATGAGAAAAAAAATGTGTTTTTCTTGTCATCTTTTCTTTTCTTTGGTATTTTTATAAAACATAATGGGTTCGGGTCAAACTATAGTTTTTCTGCAAGTAGCTTTATGCCTCCTATTATTTACTTCTTACACCCATCATTGATAGGAAAAGACAAAAGTGTGCCTCAGGATATATATAAAAAGGATTCCAATTTTTGGTAGTGACCTAGGTTTTTCGGAGGAAGAGCAGAAGCATGGTCATCTTTTTAGGTGGGTTCCCGTCCCATTTGTTTTTTTTTTTTAGAAGCTATGAATTTTCACTTTGGTTTGATTTGGGTTTCATTTAGGATTAATTTGGGTTGGATTTTGGTTTGGAGGGTTTGCTTTGGTTAGGTTTGTGTTTAGTGTTGTTGGGGGGTTGATCTTTAGTGGTTTAGGACGAACACTGGCTGTTTGCGATGGCCGGAGGTTCGATTTTGAGTTGCAGGTACAACGTCTTCTTCTTACATTTTGGTAAGGGAATTTCGAAAATTTCAGGATATGTTTTCAGAATTAAATTTCAGGAATATTTGTTATCACGCGATTACATAATTGTTCATTGCTCTCAGTTGACTGCTCATTCTGTTGTACTTATTTTGTGTTCTTTAGAATTGTTATTTCATCCGTATAATTGACTAACTTGTTTTTGATAATATTGGAGTGCTTATTGTATTCTGTTTATTCTATTTATCTGTTCTTGATTTTGTCTGTGTGTTTCCAGTTAAGTGTGATTACTATTTCTTGAATAATTTGGTTCACTCTCTGATTTTAGTTAAGTGCTTTTACTGTTTATTGCTTTCTGGGTATCATTTGATTATTTCTGAACTATTTGGTTGACTGCACTATATACAGTTGATTGCTTTTGTGATTCCAGTAAATTGCCTATTGTTGTTTTCAGTTCTGTGAGTCATTTCGATTGATTGATTCTAATATGGAATTTATTGATCTTTTGTTGTGCACCTCTTAATATCATTTTTAAGTAGTCTCAAGAAAGAACTTCCATTCAAATTTTAATACTTTCCATTTTTACGAAAGTTTTTTGAAAGTTCATTCACCCCTCTCTTGAACTCGGCCTAAACTTGTTTTTCAAAAACATACAAAATCGAGTTAGTAATGAATTACTCGTGGAATTAGCAACTGAAAGTACTAATAACAATGAAAATTGGAAACAAGTACTAACACATGAAATAACAATAAAAATTAAAATTAGTGATGAATTTTCGGAAAATATTTCTATTCAAGCTATCTTTCAAATTTAGCTCATCTTGATATAGTTATAGATTATAACATTGCTCAACTGACCAAATGATAAGTGATAGAGAACTATCTGGAACAACTTATTTTGGACCACTAACAAGAGTCGTAGTTAGAAGGGTTAAGGAAGAATAAGCAAGAAGGAAGAAGACTCTTATACTGGAGTCTAGAATGTTATAGATCCCTTTTCCCCTCTCTATTGTTATAAAAAAATGTAGATGCAAGTATATGTATAGATTTTCCTTTGTAAATAGTAGAATCATGAGTGGGCTACAATTGGGCCTCAAGTAGGGTTTGATTAGGTGGTTATAATCCAAGTTGAAGGTCAAGATCGAGCCCTTCCTAATTAAAAATTGATGGAGAAAGTAAAAACCCTAATTTAGGAGGTCAACACACGATTACAAGCTCACACCATATGGCCATGCAAATAAACTTCCAAAAGGAGTGCTTATAAAGGCTTAAGAGAAGCATGAATTGCTTGAGGTGGGACTTCTTTTAGGTGATGCGCTGAATTGAAGCTTTGTTTGTAAAATTAGTCCCACATCCCTTGGTTCATAGAGTGTAAGAAGGCCTAAATATCTATATATAGAGCCCCTTGCCTTGTATAAAATTCATTTTTGCATGAATGAGAATTGAGTTAGCTTATTTGTTGTCTTCTTGTTCCTAAGGTCATAATTGGTAATAATCTTCTCATTTTCTCCTTCAAGATCCTTCCTTACGAGTTTCTTTCCTAACAAACTTGAATTTTTAAAATTTTCTATGTCTTCCGTTGCTTGCATTAATGAGTTTCTTTTTATATTTTAGCTTGATTTAGTATTGAAATTTGATTTTTTTTTTAACTTTTTAGAATTTTAGATCAAGCAACATACATTTCAAAGATGTTCATCAATGAACACAATTAATCTCTAATTATATAAGTGTGAAATTCTACATCTAAGAGTGAAACCAGATCACTAACACAAAATTAAGCACACTAGAACACACAGATAGGATATAAACACGAGTTCTATTTATAGGATTATACAAGTATGAAAACTTGCTTTTAAAAACAGAAAAACATTTCACATATTCATGGTAATAAAAGATGAATGAAATTTAAACAAGGAAACAATAGAGAAATTGAAAGGAAGAAAATAGAAAATATGGAGCAGAGCTTATGATTCAACGGAAAAAGTGATGTCACTTGAAGATCCTTTAACATAAGTATTGAAATGAGTTATCATTTGATCCCATAAACAAAGATAAGAGCCAAGCAAAAGAGAGTTCTATCTTTCTCAAAAGACACTCTATAAAATGCTTAGAACTTTAACTCGATTCAATTTTTTAGAAATTGTTTACGCTATTTACAGCTAAAGGTGCCACCTAAGTGAAACTTACATGGAATTCAAATATTTCTAAAATTAAATGCAGATCTAACCTAGTGTGCTTTGAGTAATTAGATGAAATTTACAAGTCCTTGAAAGAAAAATTTAAATTTTAAAATTCAAATAAAAGAATAAAAAGAAATTCTTCTATTGGTCGAAAACTTGAACATGCTTCCATACTTGACTATATTTTTCTCGCTCCTTTCACATGTTCCTTTTCACTTTGTTTTAATCTTGAATATTATGTATTGGATAAATTAAAAGCTCGCAAATTAAAATTAAAATCATCCTTATTTTTTATTTTCTATTGACAACCTTTGACTTATTGGATTTATCGCTAACTCTACCTATCTTTTAGAAAAAGGAAAATCAAAATAAAATTTACAATTTCTAAAATCTAGAATCAAGATACTATTTTATAAATATTTATTTATTTAAAATTATTTTAGATCTCTATTCAATCAGCCATGTGTGCATACCCTAATATAATCAATGGATTCGCTAATTAGTGGATGAAAGATGGAGCCAGAAGTAGAAGGTTTATAGTACAAAACGTAGCGGTAGACATTGTTGAAAAATCTGCTATTGTGGATTAGGCCTAAGAGTGAAAAGGGCTGCACTGCTTCTTCCTACACCTCCAAGCCTTCTTCAGCCACCTCCAAAATTCAAAAATATTCTAAATGTATTTTTTATGAAATTACGGTTTTATTTTTATAGATATGGAGGACAGTTTTAGAACACTCTATTCCGTAACTCATTTTTCGTATAAAATAAGTTGCGAATAGGGTATTCCAGAACTGTTCCCCAAATTTAGAGAATAATTTCTGAACACTCCGTTTCACAACTCATTTTTATACGAAAAAACAACTTATTCCCAAATCACAAACCGAATAAAATCTCTCTAAATACTCTATAAATTCTTCAATACATTATGCGTACTTTAAATGATTGTCAAATGTGTTGTTATTGATGGATGACAAAATGAAACCGGTCAAAGAAGTGCAAAACAGAATGTTGGAACTCTTTGAAGGTGGCGGCGCAGGAGAATGAAATGAGCAGAAGTGAGTGGAGGGATTTAGAGTTTAAAATATTTCGATCTTCACAATATTATTTTAAGGATACTTTGAACAAATTTTAAAAATTTTGAAATATCCGAAGAAATACTTGAAGGTGCAGGAAGTAGCAGTGAAAGGGCTGAAGTGATTTTCAATACAGCCTGTGGGCAGCTGCATAAAGGAGTTGAGATGTTATTTAAACATATCTTTGGGAAGAGTCGTAGGGAATCTCCGAGTAAGGGCAGAGAATATACTTTCCTATTCTTTGAATAGGATTTTATCTTATGTTAGCTTAGTATGATTTTGCAAGATGTGAGTATAGCTACATATGTTTTGGAAGGGCTTCTAAAATGGTGGCTAGTAAAATTTATTTATATTTATTTTTTTTTTGTTATTTCTAAAAACATTTTAATATATTTTTTTTTTCTTATTAAAAAAAAAAAAAAAAAACAGTGAACAGTCAAATAACGGGTTCAAATAAATCACGCAGCTAACTTGAACAAGAACAAGTTAAAGAACTGAAAACGGGCCAAAACCGGTCTAACCTGGTTCAACTAAAAAATATTTTATAATTATTATTTTAATTTATTTTCTTTTTATTCTGCATATAAAATTATTAATAACTATTGAAGAATTTAGCGAAATTTTATTTAAGCATGATTATATATTTTATTTTAATTTTATATGTATTTTAAATATTTTAGTTTATTTTAAATCTTATACAATTTCATTTTATTTTAGTGTTTAACATAGTAGAATGATGATCTTACAAATTTTTTAATGTTATTTAATTATGAAAATAATTTTAGTAATACAAGTCGAATCAAAATTAAATAATTAGACCTTCAAATAGTGTTTTAATCTGTTCTCTCAACCGTTTAATTGTAAAAGGATCGATTCTTGGATATATGATCAAACTTGAATTACATCATATGTTATTTAACATAATCAGATAGAAACATGTAAAACATGCTTTTATAAAATTATTATTTAATGTTACACCCAATACAAAATTATATAAATCAATGAGGAAGTGAATATATATTTCAAAATTAAGAGACATGAATGTGATTTTATTAAAACTACGAGAGAAGTAAATATATACTTTAAAAGTGAAAGGATGTATATGACTTTAATATAAGTACAATTACTGTCATTTTTATTTAAAAACAATATCTGAAAATATAAGTACGTTGTATTGGTAAAAATTGAAAAATCACTTAATAGGAAGGAGAGAGACACGCGAGGCAACATATTGATTCAAGTGGAATGAATTTTAGATGTAATAAATATACACATTTTATTTTGAAAAAAAAAAAACACTGCCTATAATTGGGCTTAATTGCCTCTTTTACTATTCAATTATTATTATTTCTAGAATTTTATCATTTAATTTTTTTCTCACACGTTTCTTGCAAAAAAAATTCATTTTTCTTTTATGTTGCTTAAATTTGTTAAATATATATAAAAAAAGATGACAACTCTAAAAAATATCATTGTTTTATTATTAATTTTTAAAATGGTAAAATATGAAAAAAGTAGGAAAAAATATAAAATGTATGAAAAATACTTGGATGATAAAACATACAAAAAAAATGAAAGTTGGATAGTAATAATGAATGAAAAACACAATAATTTAGTGACAAAATGTGCTAACTGAGTAGCTTCAATTACTCCGAATGACAAGCAGGTTTGTCATAATTTTTTTTATATACTGTACTAAGCTCTACAAAATTTATTCTGCACTTCTGTTAAATATAATAAAACCACAGACCATTGGCTAATGGGGCAAAGCAGTTGATAAGTGAAATGAAACTAGACCTGCAAAGTAAAATTTACACGGATTTGGCAGTTCCAACTAGTCTAAAGCATCAGATAAACTGCTTCAAAAATTCTGTAGCAACAAGCCTCCCCCGTGTGTTCACCGACATTTTGAGCTCACTTATCTCTTTATCAATGTCCTGTAATTTGAAGGCCATAATTATACTAAACACCAAACAATTAACCAGAGCTACAGTAGAAGACACATTTTTTTAATATTGACAATATCCTATATCAAGTACAACAGATCCATGAAAGTAGCCGCTTTAAATGTCGGGAAGGTAATAGAAAGCAAGCAAAAACATCATCTTGCTGGTTCAAATTATTAGTAAATCCTTTCAGTTCACTATACCAAATACCAATATGGCAGGAAAAATCTGTGAGCAAATACCCCGTTTGAAAGTTGACGTATAAGGTCTAGTATATAACTTTCAATAAAGAATATCAAAATGTTATTTTTTATTATAACTTGTTTTATTTCTGCATGTTATACTGTTCTTAGCACCAATTCACCTGGTAGAATCATGTTCCATAGAACCTTTGCAATGTTTTCATAGATCATACACTATCCCTAATTTAGATAATTACTACATGTCACGTGATAAAATGCAAATCCAAGTTATTGGGTCAACAAAATTCTTGCCTCCATAAATTGCACTATAAAATCAATGAGTTTGTGCTTCTGCATATCCTCACAGTGGTAATTTGTTATAAGGAAGCTAATGTCATATCCCTGCCAAAAGAAACAACAAGATGACATCAATGGTAACTGACAAGTTACCAAGAAAAACGGAAGTATCTTAGACGAAATTTTGTCTTCTACCTAGTGAAAGGAAAAAAATATTTAGAATCATTAACAGCATGAGCAGAGTAAACTACCCCAACAATGTTGTGATTCTCAATAATAATTATTCACACAAGGATTGAAAATTCTTTGCATTTTTGTCTGTAGAGGATTTCTTTCACCTTTTAAACCAACCACTACCTTGGAAATGAACAAGTAACGGAAATTTTAGTGCATGCTGTATGCGTATTGCTTTTGTCAAACTTTAGTAATAATGATAAGTCATCAATCAAAGCATAACCTCAGAATCATGCTGTTAAAATGTAATGTTATTTTATCATTACTTCTTTTGTATGTACCCAACATTAGGGTTAAATTACAAAATGTAATGTTATTTTGTAACTCCTGTGTGTGTGCATATATATATATATATATATATATAAACACAACAATGTAGGTTGAACACACTGTTCTCATCCATGTCATTTATTCAACTCATGCAATACACAATATCTAGGAAACAACCTCAATAAATATTTCTACAAATTAAGACATTCAATGAAACTCCACGCAAGTATCTCCAATAGATGTCCATTATAAATAACTAGACACTGCATTCTTCAATAAGAAAATTTATCAACAGACACCATTGTCAATTTAAAAGAAAATGAAAAGCGAAAAAAAAAATACTAGCTTAATGCTGATAGATACAAACCTGAACAGGCTTTCTCCTGAGTACTTGGAAAGCCTCAGCTCTCATCGACAAAAATCTAAGAAATTTCTTGGTCAGTATGTTTTCAAGTTCATCTGCCTGCTTAACCTGCATAGGATGAGAAAGAATAAATTAGAACAAGGAAATAGGTACAAATTATAATGAACATTGGTATATGTCAAGTGAATTTGATGCTTGAAACAAAATCGCATTCAAAGATTAGTTTGATCAACTGCTGAATTAAATTATAAAAGCAATTTACCACTTTCAGTTGATTGATGTTTTAAATTGAAAGATATGTTAACAATTTAAGCTACTTTTAACATATTGACCCTGTTATTTAAATTTATTTCACAAGTGGAGAAAAGTTAATAATAGCCAAGATTTTCTATTATTCACACACGCAGACAAGGACTTCTGAACATAGATCTTATATGGTAGATACATCTAACTATATGAGGAAACAAATGACACCCAGTACCTCTCAAATATAATCAAAGTAAAGATGACGAGTCTACTCAGAAAAATATGACTGTAAGGTATAACATAAAGTGGTATAACTTTTCATAAAATATAGACAACTTGTTCTGCCAAAAACCCGGAAACACTAGTTTGCATTGCTCATCATATATGGACCTCGCAAATTGAAAATTATAAGATGGTCAGTCCTGACTCTAAAAGTAAAGGTGTTACATTGAAATTTATGACATTTTTGGATGCCAGTAACATAAAGTTTAAATGCACAATTGACCAAGTCCCGCACATCAATTCCCGCCACCTTATCACTGGTCCATCCAAGCACAGTGAAACCATTTTTTTTTTCTGTTATTATTCTCAAATTCTACTCACCTTCACTACTTCCCATTCCCTGTTTAATTATACCAAAATTTCAATATTCATTAGAGGTACAGATTAGACAGTACATCAATCTGAAGTTTTACACATTGTTGATATGTAGTACATTAACAGCTAACCATGAAAAAGAAAGCTTTAAAGAAGGAAGAAGCTTAAAGAAAAAATCACTAAGTTAATTAAAGATGTTCTGAGCCTGAATGGACAATTCATGTCCTAAAGAAACGCTACAAATTTAACAGCCTCCAGTTAGGGAACCAATCATTACATCAACATTATGGTGAATATTATGCACAAGTTTACTGCACGATCGTCTACCACACAAACAATAAAATGATAATCACACACGAAAACAAAAAGAAAAAAATGAGAGCATGAGGGGAGATCACACCCCAAAAGTAATGTAATTTCATTGGAGTGTTTATGAACTTCAATTTACATCCAAGACAGAATTCACTGTGAACACAAATTACAACTTTAGGTTTCTCTCTCAGTTCGCTCTTAGTTAATAGTTGTAACAACCTTGACTAATTGAGCAAACGCCTTTATAAGTGACATTACAAGGTCTCTATCTATAAGTAAAGTCAACTGGAATAATATTGTACACGTAATTCAATTGAAGTTTTACTTAACTTTAATTTAAATCCATGACAGAATTCACTATGAACACATATATTACAACTATAGGTTTGTACCTTAGTGAACTCTCGCTCTTACTTAGTTAACAATTGTAAACTTTAACTAACTAAACAAGCTCTTATATAAGTGACATTACAAGGTCCCTATTTACTAACATTGTATTCATGCTATTACTGAACACATAGGACACATGGACAATATGACACACATTTAATTGGAGCACTAATGAACTTCAATTTACATCCATGACAGAATTCACTATGAACACAAATTACAACTTTAGGTTTCTCTCTCAGTGAACCCTTGCTCTGCTCTTAGTTAATAGCTGTAACAACCTTAACTAATTGAACAAATGCTTTTATAAGTGACACTATAAGGTCTATATTTATAAGCAAGGTAACTGGAATAACATTGTACATGTAATTCAATTGAAGTGTTAGTGAACTTTAATTAGCATCCATGAAAAAATTCACTATAAACACATAGATTACAACTCTAAGTTTCTCTTTTAGTCAACTCTCGCTCTTACTTAGTTAACAATTGTAAAAACTTTAACTACCTAAAAAAACTCTTATATAAGTGGCATTACAGGGTAACAAAGCTAACCACACTAACATGGTACACATGCTATAACCAAACACATAGGACACATGGACATTATGACACACATTTGGTCATAAGCATCCACATAAAAAGCTCTGGTCTCATAGACACTATAATAGACTAGACATGATACTAAGGCTAGATGTTGTTAGATAGTTTGGAAACCTTTTCACATATTTTACTGAATCAATCTTCACAATCATGAGACGAGAATCAATTTTAAACCTTTTTAACAAAACATTAGTCTCAAACAAGAAAAAAAAAATACCTTGAGACTTATCCGCAATGAATTGATAGATGTTTCTATTAAGCACTTTTCAGCCTCATTTCGACATATTAAAACCTGTTAGAAAAAATGCACATATTTTTCCAATTAAGCCATGACACAAGAGTGATATATCATTTAGGAAAGTAGATTAAAATAAAAAACCACTAAGACGATTATCACCTACAAGATTCAGTTGCATCCAAGTGAAGTATACAATAATGTAGAAAGGTATGATAAAGAAGACATTAAGATTAAGGCACAATTATCATGATAAGAGTAGGCTTAATTCTAATGAAGACAACTTAAAACCACTTCCTATTTGTGTTGCTGATGAACAAATAGCAAAAGCAAATAACAGAAGAGTATAGATTCCAAAAATCTTAATATTAGTCTAGAAGAAAACTTGTTCTCACGCTCATCCTTTCCAGTAAGTAAATATTTGATATCCAAAACAGAGCCATAAAAATATTAACCATGAACTTGCAAACAATAAGGATGTGAGTCCAAATGAAAAAATATATCATTAATGAAAAAAAATGAAATACTAAAGAAGCAATCCTTGATAATTCTCCCCTAAAATTGCTTCTCACTATTCACCCCCACTCTCATATTCTATACCGTACATGTATTTCCCCTAATTAAGTTATTGTCTCAACACTCAACACCCTTTCCTTTCTTGTCCCTCTTCTTACACACCAGACTTTTGGCCCTTTCGTATTTTCCTTTGACTCTTCTTCGGATTGTGTATCCATCCATTTATAAAGTTACTGTTTTTAGACCGAGTCCTCAAGACTATAGGAGTGTTGTGAATATCAAAAGTAGCCAATGTATTTTCCTTTATAACATTTAAGAACAAGAAAGATAATAAAACTCCGATTGTCAAGATAGTGACCTTGTCAACGTCAAATCTTATAGTGTTTCTGCTCAAAGAAGTTTTCCTCCTATTTCATCCATTATCAATCAAACAATTTTGTTGTATAGTGTAGACCTTGGTGGTTATTGAACATTTTCTATGGTAGATCATCTAATTATAGATGTCTAAGAAGAAGCCAATCTGGTTATATGCCACAATAACTTTTGTGGTGTACAGAACTCTTTTTTAAGGTAGAATGTCTAGATATAAATGCCTAGTGAGTAGACGCTCTAATGACGGAAAGACAGACCATCTAGTGACCAGTAGCCATTGCATATGTTATAGTTAGGTAGGTAGGATTTTGTTTGTAGTTCTAAATAAATTGTAACTGTTTTATGTCCCCCTTTTAAAGTTGGATTGTATGCATCTCCAAGTGATGCAAACTAAATGCTTATCTTGCATAATACACGAGACAATTTATTCTTTTTCTAGCTTCGTGTTTGTTCTTTTTCATCTACCTTTCGTGTGATTAGCAATGCACGTTGCAAAGTTCTTTCATTGATCTTAGAATCAATTTGGCACTTGGTGCACAACATCTCCAATGAATGCTAGATAATAGTTTGTAATTTTAAGTAAAAACTAGATAGGCTATCTTAAATCCAGTATCTACATGATACATCACAACAATTTCTTTTCATCACTTCAAAAAAGTTTTAAACCACTTCTGCTTGATGTTTTCATCTCATTTCTTCAAATATAAAAAGGATCTCTAGCCAAGCCCAACACACCAAAAATGTACATCATGTGTTTGCACTAAATTGACATAAACTATTATCCCACAATATAAAGTAAAACATTTATTTTTTAGGATTTGCATCTTGTCTTTCTAATTATAATTCTTTCATCCCACATCCTCCCCACCAACCAACTTTCTCTACATTGATCTCTCTCTGGCCCTTGAGTGCAAGTATTCATTTATGTTGCAGTTCCTTTTTCCTGATTTGGACAAGTCCAGTTTCATGTTATTCCTCTTTCAGATTAAATGTGCTTCAGAAACAAATTATAACATCTTCATAAGCTATCATTATAAATTACATGAAGCCTCCATCAAAAGGAAAATGTTGGAATAGGGTATGTCTTTTAAGTTGAGCACTCCATTCAATCAATAAACACTAGGGTTCAGAGAATATAAAGCATGGTGCCTACAAACTCTAGCATTCCTTCTAATTGCAATCTTAAAACACTTCATCACAACACCATCAACTCATGTGTTGAAGCACAAACACACTCCTTCCAACTTGATCCGAGCTATCTGAACCAAATTTCTCAAACTATTTACTACCTCTGCAGAAACAGATGGTTCAGCCTCTCCAACCTATTGGTGGATGTGAAGATATAAAGTAAAGGCATTTGCAAGATCTTCGAACTTCTAAAAACCTATTGCCAACAAGTAACAAACTGATTGCGAAAAGCTGAGTCACAAGGACCTTCTAATTCCCAGAAAAAGATCCTAAGGAATGAACAAATTGAATTAAACACTAGTACGAGCAAGGTTATCAAACAAAAGCTTAATAGTGAAATATTCAAAATTCCTCAAAAACTAGACCCAACAATCCTAGACACCATCCAATTTGAACCTTGAAGAACGAATAGATTTTAGGAAACATATATAGATTACCGATCTCATTCTAAACCGAAAAGACCCAACCATGCATGAATTACCATTAGCCTGAAACCAAAGCTTCTATCAACCTAACTTCTCTTTCATCAAGTAAACTACTACATAAGATAAGAAAAAGAAAGATCATATATCATTTCAGCAATTCAACAACATAGTTACATACCTTAAATCGCGCCAATTAGTCTGGAAACAAAACTTAAAACAGAAATTATTACACAATGATACGAAACGAGATGGAAATTACGGGATTGAGGAGGAGTTCGGGGCTGGTCCTGCACATAAAACAACAAAATTCACAATCTAATCGCTTCGAAATTTTTCAATAAGAACATCGTGAATCGGCGTATTAATTTCGAAAACAAAATTACAATCTCAATTACATGATTATTTGATTCGTTCGTTTTCTCTTATCAATGTCAATTAGATCAAGAGAGCGAGCGAGAGAGAGAGAGAGAGAGAGAGAGCGTACTTGAGTTCAACCTCGGGCTTGTTATGCCTTTCGACTTCTTGACAGGGAAAGTTCTAGAAGCGTAGCGAAGAAGAACAGAATAGAAGACGTGATTGAAGAGAAAATGGATATACATATATATATATATATATATATATATATATATATATATATATATATATATATATAGAGAGAGAGAGAGAGAGAGAGAGAGAGAGAGTGACATTGAAGAGTGAGAGAAGGTACCTGGAGGCACATTGCGGCTTCAAGCGTGTTGCGAATGCAGGTCAAGTATAGCCGTAACGTGCTCGCCTGAAACGCAAAACGGTGTGCTCAATTCAACGGCGTCGTTTAGTTTTAATAGGATATGAATTATACGATGATTGAAAGAGCGTACCATGAGTTGGGGTTTGGGTCTGAATCTGAAGAAACCCTGCGCTTGGTTTGGAGATGAGTGATGATGGAGGAGGAGTAGTGGTGCGTGGAGTGTAAGAGAGGGTTAAGAGAGTGATTGAATTGAAAAAGGGAAAAAGCGGGTAAAGCAAAGGAACAGATAGTTTGTGTAGTGGGGATCCCAGGAAGTTCACCAACTACGCTTTTCTGCTTTACCAGATTCGCTTCAGTATGGTTTCGTGCCTTTGAGAGATTGTGATTGACCCTGATAACCAATACAACATTATTGTCCTGTATACCTACTTCCATCTAGCATTTTTTATGTTTTTTGTTCTTTTATTTTATTTTAATCCTCTAAATGCAATATTATACACTTTTGTATATTCTTTTTTTTCAAAAAGAAAAGTAAACAAGGCAACTTTCAAATAAATTACTCAATCAACTATTACTTCGTTTTTTTTTTTTTTTTTATTTTTATTTAAAATTTTGTTTTTTTTTTTTTAAATTTTAAAAAAATAATAAAAATTTTTGGGAT
>Ga0099824_1003859_pt1 | contig 21768 bp, 11 predicted proteins | sample SiratrowhiteBW_FD_76837 | JGI IMG/M metagenome (GOLD analysis project Ga0099824, IMG submission 76837) | Root nodule microbial communities of legume samples collected from California, USA - Siratro white BW | ecosystem: Host-associated > Plants > Roots > Nodule | place: USA: California... | reverse complement strand
TTAACTTGCTTAAATTCTAAGAGAACCCAAGAGTTGCAATGCAAAAAATAGTAAATATATTTGGTGTGATAATTGGAATGTAAACTAAAATTATTTTACACAATTTTTTACTATATTTCTTAATTCTTATTTGACTTGTAATAGTAAGTCATTGAACAAAATATCTGTTTACTTAATATGTTTGATTCAAGTTTAAATAGCATCTCCTTATAAAATCCATAACCTAATTCGTTCACCAATTGGTATGTATGAAAAATATTACTTAATGCACAAAGACAACATGTATAGTTGTCGCTTTAACATTCAATACAAAATAAACCTTACAAAAGTTACAAAGTTCTTTCAACATAGGACAATACACAGGACTAAAACACCGTTATCACAAATACAAAAGTATAGAAAAAAAAAATGTGTTTTGATTCCTTATAATTTTAAACAATTTTGGGTGTTAGTTCCTGTTCTTTTAAGTTGATGAATTTGATCCTCAAATTTTACAAAATATAAGGATTTAGTCCCTGTTCTTTCAGGTTGATGGTGTTAGTGTATTGAATTCCACATTGTGAGATAGAAAATAGTTTTTTAATTGGTTATAAATTGTCACAAAATATATATATATATTTAAACATGTTTTGATGAGTTTTAACTACCACGATATAATCTATTTTTGCGCTAGTCTCTTCTTTCTATGAAAACCATCTTAGCTTAAAAAATAATCTAAATAAAATTATGCGAAACAAAAATTTGAAATTCTCATTATCGTCGAAACATAAACTTTTTTATTCATGACATTCAAACAAATAGAAACAAAATTTTAGGATGAGAATTTCCTACAAGATGTTAGTGTCAACCATTAGATAATAGTGATTAAGGGATGTTATTGATCATAGCATTGACTAGGTCATTCACAACATTCGTGATACTAAGGTTGGATGTAGTAATGCACATGTCAAAACAACTAAAGGAATACATACCTTAACGATGAAGATGTTGTTTAACTTATGGTGAGAAAACACATTACAAATATGGAGTCAGTGATCAAAGGCAAATAAACTCAACATCATAGTGACAATATTTCAAAGCTTTTAGTTTTGAAGAATGAGATTTGTATATACCACTTCAATGAGAAGATGAAGCTTATTAACATTATTGGATTTATGACAAGACAGATGGAATGAAGGTTTTAAGCTAATTTGAAAATAATGCATTATTTGTTTTTGAATGTTTGTTAAATTGCAAGTTTTTGTGTCTAAGTGACCCTCAATGCAAATAGTGGTGAAAATCTAAGTTACCTTTTGCATGCTCACTTCACTATTTGTAATTGAGACATATATAAGAGTCAAAACTCAAACAAATCGGGGTATTGTACTTCAAATTTTGTGCTGGTTTATAAACAATGAAAGAAAAAAATTACCAGCTTTGGTGTGTATACTACGGCAGTCCAAAGCTGCAAGTAAATGATAATCAAGTTTTGGGGCTTAAAATAGTAAAAATGTGTAGGGAAGAAAACACAGAGCATTACATGTCACCGATAAAGATAATGAGTAGGGAAGAAATTCACTTATTTCTTATAGTTAAAGATCCAAATTCACTGATTTTTAAAATATGGAGTCTAAAAACTTTGACAGAAAAGCACATTTCTTTCTTTTGCAAAAACATAATGTCATTCCCCAATTCTCGATTTCCCCTAATACAAAATCTATTACATTATGGAATTCCCTACTTTGTTCCACAAGCACATAACACACAGAAATATTATTATTGCCCAACACAGTCCTACAACACAAAGCAAAATCAAACCCGTTCTTCTCTCAGCGACTACTTTCTTCTGCACGTTGCAAACTTCTTTTCTTGTCACTTCTACTTGTTGCTTAGTCTCATCAATACATTCCTCTTCTGCGTCCTCCTCTACATCATCTACCCGTTTAAAAAATTTGCACGACTTGGGTTTCTACAAAATCAGAGACAATTCCAATTACTTTTAATATAAATTTCACAAACAAAAACAAAACACAAAATTCCAATTAGGACATCTCGAAAAGCTTCCTCCATGGATTTCTTAGTCTAAATCATGAGATGAAAATGCCACGATTGAAGCTGATGTATAGCTATTGCGTAATGAACACTGATTCCATTAGTCTCGTCACGATGTCGTGCCTCAATGAATCCTTTGTCTTAGTTAATTAGGATTCTTTTTTAGAAAAAAAAAAGTTTGCATTCAAGCAAAACATTTGTTTCTTCCACCTAGTCAAGTGAATATATGCGACATGTCGAGTTATACGATGTTAGGTAAGAGTGACTATTTACAAATTATGTAAACTAAAAAAAGCTTTAAACTTTAATTTATGAAGGAAAAACAAACGTGATCCAAATATGAGAAATCAAAAACATTTGAACGGACAATTATATCTAACAATTAACTATTCCACTAAAAAAAAGCAGTTAACAGTCAACCTTTACATTTTACTAAGCAACTGTATAAAGATCGTATTCTGGTTGTGGCTGATGCCCACTTCCTTCAGCTAAAAAAAATTAAAACAACAATCACTCCACTCAGTTCCGACAAACAACTGTGTTCAACCAATATTTCCGCAGTTTGACAGGAAATGATGGACGAGGAGTCCACAGAATTTTTCCCTTAGAATAATCAGATCATTTTAATTCTCTTGCATTAGTTTGCATTTAAAAAAAAAATCAATTAAATAAGGTTAAAACTTAAAATCATGCAATCTCTCTCTCTCTGTAATATATATGATATGCTTGAGCTGGTTTGACTTGAATCTATGAATACACAAGGACAAGAAATTGAATGTCTGCGAACATAGCCACACAATTCAATACCAATGATAGGGTCAAATTCACCATTTTTTACTTAAAAACCTATACTAAACGAGAAACAAAGACGCCACGCGACTTCCAGAGTGAATTTCCAATACCTATAATGTATTTTGTATACAAAAAACTCCAGAAACAGTTCTCTATAAGGGTATCCTTAAACAAAGCTTTCACTATAATAGGACTTTACAATTCTGCCGCTTGTTACCGCAGTGTCATAAGCTGGAACGTGCATAGCAAATGATACAAATTGTTCAATCAATGCCCAAACTTGAATAAGGTTCAATTCCACCCTGAGAAGGAAGATAAAAGAAAAAGGAAAAAGGAAAAATTTGCAACATAAATCTACTTTTGGCACTACTCTATCCCATACTAAAGTAAAACATCAAGCTTAACAGAAATTGTTTGAAAGTAAAAAGGCTAACATACTAATCAATTATTAAAAATGAAATCTAACCACCAGACATGCGATTATCAATACGATCTAGTGATGAACAGGAAAGCCAATGCTATAAACAATGAATTTTTTATTAATTTATTTGAAAAAATATATGTACGCAAGGATGCATGTGCATGAGTACTGAGGGTGGTCTCGTTTTCTCTATCATGAATAAGAAATAACCAACTAAACTTATTTTACAGAAATATGCTACTCACTGAGCAATCATCATGAACTCGCCATACAGTCTCGCCCAGAAGGTTTGCCACCGATAGGACAGTTAATTGGGGGAAATAGTTCTGTTCTGCCACTGGAATTGTGTTAGTTATGATAACTTCTTGAAACAAACCGCTTGATAACCTCTCTATAGCAGGAGGACTGCAAAGACAAGAACGATGCATAAGTCATGAGTAAAATAGCCTTACATGAAGAGATATATTTGTACATTGGTGCTATTAACCATCAATACATACTTCATATATCCATTAATGACATGTCACAGGAAAAGAGGAGAACAAACGTTGGAAATCTTTTCTATCTCTATAAATACAAATAATTTTCTATCCACAGGAAAAGTGAGGCTCCCACCACACCACATAAGAGGCAAAAGGGCTTTTACAGCTTTCAAATCTACCCAGGCACCCACTTATGCTAAAGGAAAAAAAAAAAAAAGTGTGTACAGAGACAAAAAGAAAACTCATTAGGAAGGTTGAATGAGTATTGCAACTTCCTCAGGAGGAGAAATAATCCTTGTTTCGTCCATCCATTCTTTTTATGATAAATTATAGGCCACGTTGGACAAGAGAAAGCTGAATGAGGTTGTTCCCTCCACCCAAGAAATACCCACATACTAAAAGATTTCTAGGCCACTTAGATCATTTAATCATCAAATGAGAAACCAACGGTGTAATACTTCTTGGCATTCAAATTCAAAGGAAATACCAAATGCAAATTGCATAAGGCGCAACAGCAACAGTAAACAAAAGAAGTAGTACATGATAGGTAACCCTCATAATAGAATAAATAGTAAAGAGTTAGAAGTTGGAGCTGAGATAATTGGAAAAGTAAGGAATGTTGCCTCATAAGAAAAGGGATTGACTGGGGATTTTATCCTGTGATGAGGGGAAACTCAGATTGTTGTGGGAGAGTCCATGCCTCTCGAAAGTCCTTGAATAATTTGTATTCGTTTGTGTTAAGTTTTTCTACAATTCTAAACCCATTTCTATTAGTGTGTAGGTTTTTTTGTGTGAAGGGATGTTTAAAACAGCTTGCATCCACTGATTTCTTTTCCCCTGTATACGCTAAAATATGGAACAAAGAACTCAATCAAAACTTCAAGGAGAACAATCAGTTGATAATTGGCCCTTGTTGCATATTCACCACAAAATGTCATCATAGAAGTGTTTCGCAACAAACCATAAGTAAAAATAACCTATTGATATAGCATACATTATACCTGAAAACAGCATGCGTGGTGCATGCATAGACTTCCCTTGCCCCTTCTTGATGCAACAGAGCTGCACCTTTGGCAATAGTCCCTACAAGACAGTCAAATTTTATTGAGAACAATTGACAAGAGAAACAAGTCATACCATGCTGGATAAAAAGAATACATAAACAAACAAAACAGTTAGAAGTGTAAGCTATCCCTTGTGACACAATAAATTTCAGCTAAAAATAATTACCACAAAGGAATAGACTGGTACGTATGCTACCAAGGAACTAACTCTTTCAAGTTTAAGATGCTAGATACAGCGCCAGTAATAGCTTTTCATGTCTAACATGCCCACTCAAGCAAAAGCCTATTACACTCAAAACTTTGGACAAGGAACAGACACAATATATCATGTCATATTCTAATTAAATGTGAAGATAGAAGCATTGATGCCAATGTCACGGAATGAAAAAGAAAAAGGTTGTCAAAACATCAAATATAGCTGAATTCTGATTCTCTCGTTTTAACTCCAACCATGGTAGTGTCATTTTAGAAGAGAGTAGCACATATTTGAATCCGTCCCAATTTTGATGAGGAATTTCCGCATTGACAAGATACAGGTATATGTATAGGTAATACCCGATTTTTTAAATTGGGTATGGGGACATATCTGCCTCGTCCTCGTCCCCATTCTCGTCCTCATACCTTTCCCCATTTCAACTTACTAACACACCTTCAATTTATTAGGCAACCTAAAAACCTTATATTATTATTTTTTTGTCCTTAGTTTTGTAACTTATTTTTAAGTCATACATTTGATTATTTTTTACTTTTTTCTATAATGATTTGACTTTTATCCAATTGTTATTTGATACTCTCATTTGATATTTATACAATTACAATTTCTTTTTTAATATATAACATTGATGAAAAGAAAATGTGTATTCTTATGACATGAATACTTAATAATATCATGTTTTCTTTCTTGTGATTTTTATTTTTACAAAAAAAATTAAATAATTAATATTTGGAATAGTAAGGGAGTAGGTACGGAAGCTGAAAATAATATTAATATAAACAAGAATGTCCGCTACATTTCTTAATTTGAGTACTACAACTTTAAAAGAAAAAAAAAAAGCAGAAAAACGAAGTAAAAAGAAACTGTACCTGCATAAAAAATATTGAAAACCAATACTACTCTCAAACTAAAAATTATCTTTGTTGAAGCTAAAATGAAGATTTTGTCAGTTTCTATAATTACTTTGGGTACTACACAGCAGAAGTTTACACCATTTACCAAGAAAAATAAGAAAATTACTCTATTTTACTTGAAAAAACATAATTAGGAGAGAAGGGAAGAAAAATCAATTGCACAAGTATTCGGAACAAATCAAAGTGCTTATAAGGATTAGAGACAAACTATCATTATTTGCACTAACACATGGAGAGTTTTACTGACTTACCAGCGGTATCAATCATGTCATCTACCATAACTGCTACCTTTCCCCTTACATCACCTATCAAATTCATCACCTGCAAGATCAGATTCGCCCAATCACAACAAAAATCCCAGAAGGTGCCTTAGTTTAGAACTATAGTTTATAAACTATGATTCATCATCAATTGTAAGGAATAATATTGGTCAGTCGCCACCCCTCAGAGGTCTTAAGCATTTTTTAAAACTCAAGCATTTTTTAAAACTCAAACTTGTCTAGTAACTGCTTTGGGTCTTACCACAGATGTTCTGACTGGATTGAACTGCCCCAAAATGCTCAATCCGGGAAGCCCAAGGGCAAACCAGCTAACCAGACTTGATTCTGGTTATTAAAAACCAACTGTCTACAAATTGGTATATACATGTATAAAACTCCCAAGCACTGGTTACCACATCACAAATGACGTTTGGGAGGGAAATGCAAGGTAAGTGGCTACAACTTCAAAGTTACCTTATTTGTTGCAAAACTACTGTGATTTTTAAACATCATTTCAACATAATAATCATTTTTTATTACATCCTATTATTATAAATATGGCTATAATGTGTTTGGTAAAACATTTCATCAAAATTACAGATGAAATTAGCGGATGAAATTTTGATAAAACTATTTCATCTTTGTTTGGTCAGGTAGTTTTTTAATAGTTTTTAGCTTATTTCTATAAGCTACTCATTTTAGCGTTTCAAAATAGTTTACCCAGATGAAACCTATATTTTACCACCTTAACCCTTAATAATAATAGAAAACCCTAATGTCCAAACCCAGTTTATAATTACAATTTTTGGATTATTGTTTTAATGATACACTTTTTTGGATTATTGATTTACTTTTACACTAGTTTATTATTATTTTAATCATTTTTTTGTTTTAATAAAATATTTATATTTTTATTGAGAAATGATAACTATTTTAGATTATACCGAATAAAGTTTTTTACACAAATATTACTTAAAATTTAATTTATATAAATTTCTTAGATTATAAATAATTTAAAATAAATTAAAAATATAAATCTATAGTTATTAAAAATATATAATTACCTAATTTTAAGATTTTAGTCTATAATTAATCACGTTTTTATTTGTTATTTTACAATTTTTAGCTAGTTGAGTAACTAGTCTTACTAAACACTTTTAGCCTAGTTTTTCCACATTCAGCAACCTTTTCAACTAATTTCACCAAACATAGTCATACAAAGTATTAGGAAATAGTACGCTACCATCAACTATTTACTAGGTTATTTTAAATTAAGTAATATTCAACCAGCATTTTTTTTGTAAGTAAAAGTTTTCTACTTAAACTTTTTAAACAAATACATGAGAATTATTGAATAACATTTAAATTGCATTATTGCTAAATCTACCCGTTCCAAAAGTTTTAGATTCTAACTGTGGTATCTAATGATCCATATGGTCAACCTCACCAAGTGGGATAAGGCTTTGTTCTTATTGCTAAATCTATTCATGCGATTTGACAAAGAATGACAGCAAACTGTTCGATGTTTTTCTATAAAATGCATGTACAAAGTGAAAATGCTTCGGAGTAAAAATGAAGGAATGTCTACATTACCTAAATGAATCAGCTACAATTTGAAGGGATTTGTAGGTTCATCGATTGGGACTTAACAGAAGGACTTTTACGTTTCCAATAATTGTGAATAAAAATCAAGAAAATAAATTTAATTTATTCGTGGAAACATATCAATTGCTACAACCCTTGATAATAAAAAGTATGTTGCATATGAATTGTGTAAATATTTTTCCCATACTAAAATTTACAAGGATGGTGCAATTCGAAATATCTAGACTTATATGTTGGTGTGCGTGGGCATAAGAAATGAATTATTTTATATAACTATGTCATTTAGTTCAAACACTGGCCAAACTGATTATATATTGTCCGGAGCCGTATTTTAAATAGTTGGTCTTAACATATGTGACAATTTAACATGATCTCAAAGATATCAATCATTTTACAAGTGGAAAACAACCAAGAGTCTTATTATTTGTATATTTCATTCTACCAAGACTCATGCTAAAAATTCTAAATTATTTGTGTATCATAACTAAATTTAAATTATCTAATTCTGTATATTTCAAGCTACAAAGAGCCTTATTTTGAGTCATTGAATCTGAACCCTCAAGATATCTAAACTCAAACTTACGAAGAATCATACCTCTGCAACATTATGCCCATGACGCCTTTTATCAACAATAGCTAAGGGAGCATCAGATAATTTTTTGGCAAAAGCACGTGCTCTGGCAACACCACCAACATCTGGCGAGACAACTACCAGATCGTCTGAACAAATAGTTTTGCTGGCAAGGTAATCAAGTATGACAGGCTGGCAGTGGCATAAAAGAACATATGATTAACCAATGACCCAATTACATTAATAGTTTCAAGGTAAGAACTTCAGGTTAATCCATGATTAATAAAATCCAATACAAAGTGAACATATCATTATATCTCCAACTATTTTTACAGAAAATGACAGGTACCAATTCGAATTCTATATATTTTTCCTGGAATAGTCTAAACAGCACTACTAGAAATCCTCCAAGAACATCAATTTAAAACCGAAACATTAACAAACCCAACTTCTAACCATCTAAGCATAGACTTCAACGTACATTTTGCAGTCAAACATTCATTTCATGGACAAACTGAACAGTAGCATAGGCAAAATACTTCTCATTATTGCCACTAATCACAAACATCATTACAATTAGACATTGGCATTAAGATAAAAATTTGTTTAATCTAACCTGCCCCAGCACAACACATGACACGATAAAATTGCATGAAAGGGTCTCCATACTAAAATTTATGTAGAACAACAGCAAATAACCAAGAAGAAAGATACTAGGGGCAGCTCAAAGGTTTATTAACAAGAGAACAAAGTAATGCAAGCTTCAGAGTTCATGTGTGATTAAAAGGAGAAAAAAAATTAGAAGATTTCTATACATCTAAAAAAACAAGATTTAAAGTTTCTTCATTATAAACTTAAATTATCATATAATTATAAACAATAAAATTGGCATGTCACCAGAAGGGTATCTTTTGAGCCCAGAATTGAGATGCACCAATAAAACAAATATTGAACTGACTATCAATTACAAATATACAGAATATCCAAGGAATGTTTGTTCGAGTTTAATGGATTTAAAAAATTTATACTTCCAAGCCATTATATGGTAATGACATAATAACTTGTTACCTGTCCATACACATGATCAACTGGAATATCAAAATAGCCCATGGACTGCCCAGAATGGAGATCACAAGCAAGTACACGATTTGCACCCGCTTCTGTGATTAAATTTGCTACAAGCTTTGCAGCAATTGATTCACGCCCTTGAGTCTGAAACAGTAGATGAAAAGCATCTTATACTCAAATTGAATTTGGAAGTTGGACATTTTCAGTTAATGGTGAACCATCCATTGTACAACTTTTCTATAGCACTATACAAGTAAAACCAGGTAACATCATTTCGACCAAACTAAGATGCACAGATACACCAAAATGACTAATATATTCATATTATAAGCATGTTTGATACGTATACTCATGATATGGCTCTCAGTGCATTTTTCGTTTATTCTCTTGGAAAACAATTGCTGGTGTATATTTTGCATATTTTCTCTCATCAAATCTCAAAGGAAAGTATTAGATATTAAGTAATTCATGAGTCTTTTTGTAAGTGTCAGGTTCAGCTTATTTTAAGGAAATAACTACTTCTTTTTGCCAAGTTACTAAAAATGCTGATTGAATCCCGTAGAATCCTATAGATATAATAATTGATGATATTCGGATTAATTAATTCATTCTGTATTTATGTTATTAGCTCAAAATTGGGTAACTTAGTATTCTGTAATTTTTTTTTCTCCCCTATATTTTGAATCTGTAACTATGTTTTCTTCTCTATAAATTGAATAGCTCCATTGTGATCTAAATACATGGAATTCATGATATGCCTTCGCAACATGGTATCAACAGACTAACGAGAAACGAATCCTAATCCGTGCTTTCCATGTGGGTCCACTGCCCATAGCTGTAAATCTTTTAGAAATTATGTTTTCTGTTTTCTTTCTTCCTTTTTCTTCCCGTCACTGTTCATGCCGGAAACACTGTTCACACCGAAAACACTGTTCATGCTGGAAGTATTGTTTACACCAAATGTACTGTTCATGCTGGTATTTTTTCGTTTGGCTGACTATTCTTTATTTGGCTTGTTATTCTCTTTTGTCTGGTTATAAGATTATAAGATTGATTCTATATTTTTACAATTAGCCAGAAAAAAAGGTAACCGAAAATTTCATTTAAAATCTAGGAAAGAAACTTTGGAGTTGAAACTGTGTTTCTGAGACAGAATGAGAAAAAGGAATCAATACAATAAACTGAGGAGATTTTATATCTTCAAACAACAAAGATATTAAAGGAACAAATAAAAATGTTCCTAATAATATATATATATATATATATATATAATCTAGATATTCTTGATTATATTGGATCAACACCTTATTTCTATAATTATAACATTCTACAATTATGTTCCCTCCCATATAAATTGAATAACTTCGTAGAGGTCTAAACACACGGAATTCATCATATGCTTTATCGGTTTCTCTCTTTTTAACAAATGCTTTGAAAAAAACAAAGCAATTATTTACACCCAAATAATCTATACCAAAAATTCATTTCATGTAACAGTTTAAGCTTTAGGCAGAGTTGGTGAATGATGATTAAAAAAACAAAGCAATTATTTACACCTAAATAATCTATACCAAAAATTCATTTCATGTAACAGTTTAAGCTTTAGGCAGAGTTGGTAAATGATGATTGACAGAAAAGTTATCAGTATAAGAAATGTATTCTTCTTTGGGCTTTATTACCAATTGAGAAAAAGAAACCAATGCAAAAGAATGAAATAGTTATCAATATTAGAATTGTCACAAATTGGAATAACTAATAGAATGGGACGTATCCAAAGGTTAAGCAGCTTCAGCTATATGAGCCTTATGCAATAATTCATTTTTTACAGATTATTCATTATGATCTATTCTAAGTGTACCATATGTCTTCAGAAAACTGACATTCTGGTTTATGAATAGTTATATCAGAATTTGTGTAAGTAACAAAAAGCACAATTTCAAGACATGCCTGGGGTAGAATATGATGGAATGAGAAGGACAAATTTCATCACAAACAAGAATTATTTATGCATATGTAACCTGATAAACAGACCTTTCTATCGGCTCTGGCATATCCAAAATATGGAATGACAGCAGTAATATTCTTGGCTGAAGCTCTCCTGCATGCGTCAATCATTATGAGAAGCTCCATAAGATTCTCATTTGCAGGAGGACATGTGGGCTGCACAAGAAACACATCACACCCCCTGACACTCTCTTGGAGCTGAACATATATCTCGCCATCAGCAAAACGTTTTATCTTAATTTTTCCGAGCTCCAGACCCAGGTAGCACGCAATTTCCTACTTAAACACATGCAAGTCAAACATTTCAATAAATTATTAAAGACTAACTTGTGTACAACATAAGACTTCAAATATTAATACACAAAACAATATTCAAGGAGTACTATAAGCATTCATTACTGACCAAAATGACTGTTTCCATTTTACATAAAATAAAAATAAAAAAAAATAGAAAACAAAAGGAAATGGAAAAAATACAGACAAAATGAATTGAGCTTCTCCTAAATCTTAAAACAACTTCTGTATTTTAACTTTTACAAAAGTTTTCTCATCTAATTTATGTAAAACCTGAGGTATCAACTTCCGAAAGATATAAGCGTTCGTGAAAAAGCTATCCAAACAAAGCTTAATTCTGATAGGTTATCAACACTAAAAATACCTAACTATCGACATTAAACACTCCTACATTCACGAACTCTAATTTCTCTTCATCGTTTCACTTCCTACATCTAAACACATCCTTCCGCCACATTCGAACTCTAGTTTTCCTACTCCAGATGTCCAAAACCAAACAAATCGTTCAAGAAAAAGCGTGACCTGAGAAAGCGCGGGATTGGCGGTGCCGGAGAATATCCTGAGCCGTGTGTCGTTCCGGTTAACCAAATCCCGAATCCGCGCGTTCGGCGCCGCGACGTAGCTCGGAATCGCGTTTCCGCTGGCGGCGAACTCGCTGGCGCTCGGCCTCCCGTTCTCGACCTGCACTGCTCCTACCGCCTTGCAGCGCTGAAAAAACGCGCGTTCCGTTCAACAGTTGATATAAATAGAGCGAAGAAAACGAGAGAATCGGAAGAGGTTCACTTACGACGTCGTTTCGGAGCGAGACGCGAGAGGTTCGGAAGAATCTAGAAGCGGTGATCGGAGCGAAGGAAGCAAAAGGAGTGTGAGCGGAGTGAAGGTGCAGAGTGGACATGGCGTGTGGAAACCTTTCGACACTTTCATCTCTATTCAGATTGCGTGGGGATCTTTATATTTTCCCTTTTTTTCTCATTTTCTTTTTACTGCATTTTGTAATATATTTTGTTTACACTGTTAATCACAAAATTAAACTAATTATTTTTATTTTTAAAAAGTTATTTAGAAAGAGTAGAATCAATACATGCTTTTGCAGGTTCTCATGAAAAAAAAAAATATTGTTAAAACAAGAACAAAGTTTATGGATAAAATAAATAATTTTATTACAAAAAGTGAAATATAAACAAATCATTTATTAACTGAACATGCATTAATTGTTCAAAAGGAGAACACAATATTTTCCCACAAGATACAAAATGTCTTAAAACCTACAGAAAATAGCAATATCCTTAATTTGATAAATTAATCTAAATTTAGACAACTAATTAGTTGTTAAATATTTATTAGCTATTATCTACAATATTAACTTAAAGTAAGGAGGATAAAATTAAATGCAATGTCTTACAAATCTTTTTATATTGAATCAAACTTGAAATTTTATTTCAATAATTAAGAATGACAAATATGTTAACCTAAGGTAACTCTTTCTTGCACAAAAGGTTTATAGAACAAATTTTATGGAGTGCATACAATACTTTTAAAAAATACATATTAATTCACCTAATCCAACTAAAATACTAGTAGAACTTTAGGTGAACCTTAATAGTAATAGGTGTCTTGGCCTAACCCCACTGTCACATTGAGTGCTTCTAATGCTTCTTTCTCTGAGAGCATGTACAGGGAGTAGTGTTGTTGGTGATTATAAATGTACAACTATTCTATATCCCCTCTTCATGTGTAAAGTAAATGCAGTACCCTAAGGACACATTCTTCCTGCACCTCCTACTTTTTCATGCACCTCCATGCACTAAGCAAATATTCTTCATAAAAAAAAGTAAATAAATCTTACATCTTTTAATTTTTTTATTCTAGATTCTATAATTTAAAATTAAAAAGTTATGTTAAGAAAATTGCATTTTGAATTGTAAAATTTGAAATAAAAAAAAATTGCATTTTGGATTGTACTAATTATATTTCGGATTCAGGAATACAGAAATTGTATTTCTAATTAAATAATTTAGAATAAAAAAAATTATATTATGATTATATAATCTAAAATAAAAAAAATGTATTTTGAATTATATAATTTAAATTAAAACAACTGTAACTTGAAAGAAACACATTATAATATTTTTCTCGAACTGAAGTTATATCTTCCTATGGAATGTGAATTTGAAAACAACTTAATATTAAAAAATACTTTATCTTATTAATTCCAAAGGAAGATTAAAGTGGTTGTAAAGCTGGTATTGTGTAAGTTAAGAATGAAAGTGAAAAATACATGTTATTACAAGGATAGTTTAACCATTTAGAAGTTATCTGAAAAAAACTGGTTATATCTTAAATTTGAGTAAACCAATATAAAAAAAAAAAAAAAAACTTTTCTTTGTTCTTCTATTATACTTCTATACTACATACTTTGTTAAATAATTTAGCTTCAAGAGTCTTGCTTGCAAAAACCATTGTATCAAAATCTTTAAAGTATAAGTTTGTCTATTAGAACTTCTACCAGTTGCTTTCTATTTTATAAATAATTGCAAAAAGAATTAAAATTTAACCTTATATTTCAAAGTTATATTTGTTTATAGATTTTTTTAGCCTTGATGTGGCATAAAACACTAGTTAGAGTTAGTGTTTTCTTTCTTCTCCATTTTCTATCTCTCATGCAAACAAACCATAAAAGGTTAATTGGAACAGTAAAATTATGGTTTGATTAAAGCCATATTTTCCTTTAAACTCTTGAGAAAGTGAGATAGCATTCAAAGCCAAACAACCAGTCATTTGCTGCAGTCTATACATTTTAATTATCCTTATTACATTTTTGAAAGCCTTGGCAGACATCAAAGGACTAACTTGAGTTTGATTCACGTTGTGCTATTGCTATGTCAAAACTTTCTAAACGGAAAATCAAAGCATGTCTCAAAGATTTGGGTTAAGATCCTTAGTGGCATGGATGTGAACAGGTCCAGGCTTCATGAAGAAACTCCATGTGGAAGAAGTGCAGCAGCCACAATTCGACCTTCTTCATTCAGTATGTTGTAAGTTGATGCTGCATTTCTCTATGTAAATAGTCAAAAAAGTTTAATTAGGATAAACTCAGAGTATAAAGATTTTTGAAAGTGTAAAAAGATTTTATACTGATACTGCATCAGAACTAAACTCTGATGAAAAATAATAGATAAATCATGTAACATTCAAAATTCAAAGAGCCAGTTAAACAAGTAATTTTGGTTGCCTTCTTTCTTACACCATTTGGAATTGTGTGTATGAGAATAATAGCATAGGTAAGTCTTAAGGTATTAATACCATATATCAAATTCATTATTCGATTATTATACATAATAGCAAATTATCTATCACCATACTTGATCATGTAAAATGAAAATTTTAAAAGACTCTCTCCATTTAAAAGGTTAACCTTGTTAACATATATTTCCCTAGACTTAATTTCAATACTTTGGTTATTGTTAACTTTGCTTCACATTGAAAGTTCTTAAGAAGTACACTTTAAGCCTAAGTCAACCTTACAAAACCGACTTGTAAAGTAAAGTTTGCACCCACTTATATTGAAAGACCTTATCTTTAGTCAATGTGAAATTTCCAACACAAGTGTTTACCAAATTCTTTCAATCACATGACAACATATGGTCGAATGATAATGTAAATTAGTTTTAAAATAGTATATCAAAATTAGACTTTTCACTAATCATTTGTACCATCATGCTTGAATTATGAATTGTTGGATTAACCATTTTGTACTTGGGATCTGTTTGGTCAAACTCTATACAAACTTCTAAGTCAAACTCTATACAAACTTCTAAGAGATAGATAAGAGAAGAAAAGAAATGAATTTTTCCCTGAGTTAAAATTAGCTAATGCATCAACTAATTTGTAAACCTTCTTTCATATACCTTTTCTAAATGTTTATTTTTTATTTTGCACATACGTCAATTTAACTTACAGAGAAGCTCATCTAATTTTTCTTCTTATTTTTTTCTCTTCTAGGTCTATCCAAAGAGACTTTTTAAGTCCATTTCTTTCTGAATCTTAGAAACAAGTTCAATAGTTCTCATGTCCCCCTCTATACACACAACCTATAAGGATCTATGAGCTAGTTTACTTAGATTTCTTAATAAAACATAATAATGAGTACCAAACCAGCAATGTAAGATGAACTAATGAAGTCAAGCACAAGTCTCAAACTAAATCAATCATATAGATACCGAGTCTACAGCTTCTAACTTCATGCCAGTAGATCGAATAAACCGTTTCAGTTCAGGATCCACATGTTGAATGTTCCTTCCACAGCCAAGAATCAAAATCTCTGGCAAATATTTTTTTCAAGAGTCAGTTAATATAGATGAAAAGCAATTAAATAGGCAATCACAGCATCCGATTAATAATATAACAAGAAAAAACAATGTGTTGCACTTAACTAAAAGTAATTAGCTACATATGGAACAATATATCAAAGATGAGAAAAGGGAAAGAGAGATATAGAACAGTATAAAAGAGAATTAGACAAAGGCACAAGAAATTGAGATGATATTACTTCTACTACTTTTGCATTATTTGTGATAGAGATATGTATCCACTTTAGGGTCCTGACTTAACAAACTACAAGGAACAATATACATATTTACAATGAAACTAACTTTGATATATTGCATGTACTATGTCAACCACTTCTAAAGTGAATTAGAAAGTAAACCATGAATTCTTTAATTTTTCATTCAGAGAATAAAAGATTATGAAGTATCCTACTACCTAATCCCAAAAGGGAAATATAAAAGGAAAAGTAGAACTTCAACAAATTTTGGAGGAAACATAATGTTGAGCAAAACCAAAAGAATGTCAAAGCTAAAAAAATCCAACCTGGAATAGGGCGAATAATTTGGAAGAGCGACAAGCTGCAAGAAGGGACAAGATAACAGTAAATAAGATATTAGAGAAACATAACATAATGCATTTACTTCTTGTGGCTTCTCTGCATGTTTCATAACTATTTACACTACGGTGCACACATCCTTTAAATTGGAGGGAGAATTAATAATTGCCAATTATCAGATGTTATCATCCATTTCTCATATGCTCAATTCTGAGGATATGCAAAATAAAGATTAAAGAAGGATAATAAACACATTATAAGTACCCTCCCTCCACAAAGGAATCCAAGTAATACACTTTAAAAGTATTAATCAAAAGATTAAAGAAAACAACGGGTCATACAAATATCTTTTGTAGAAAAGGAATTTATGAGAGAAAAGCAAGTAAACACAAAATAGAGAAAATAAAGAACCACAGAGAATCAGGAGTGTTGGTGGCGCATGTGCAAATTACTATCATTTACTTCCCAGCTGTTCACATGACAAAACTTGAGAGAGCTTGACATGTCATGTCACTTGGTGTTGAATGGATTTTGACATGGATGTTTGCCTTTCAAGTTCTTCATTCGTTCCTGATTTTGGCAGTTGTATCTCAAGCTAACCTACACAAGTCCTAATTTTTCCATTGGTGTTTGCATAGTTCTCAAGTTCAGATCTAAAAATGTTTTCAGTTTCATTTATGTGTGTTCCACACTTGTGGCCATTCTTTGGCAGATAGTTACTAGTTATTTGCTCATTCCTTTGTCCACGCAAGTATTTCACAATTCTTCCTTTTGATTAAGAGTGGTGTTCTGGGTGAAGCTTTTGTCCACGGAAGTGTTCTTATAGGATGTTAGTAGACATGTTTCATTCATGTTGCAACCATTTCAAAGCACCATTTCAACAATTTCTAGCTTTTAGTGGAATGTCGATTTACGGGGTTCAAAACTGATAAAGAAAACACTATTAGACAGGTTGATTTTGGGTTTATATACTTTGTTGCTTAATTATTCTCTTCTTATAGATATGTTAAGGTTGTATACATATATTCAGAAATTTTATTATGGGTTAATGTAAGTTCAATTTCTTCTATTTTTCTCCAAACTTCAAAGGTAAATTAGAAACCTTCGACTAGGATCGCTAAGGCAGCACAGTTACCACTCCATTCTTTCTTCAACTTTAGGTAAAAAGGATCAATTTCAGGACAAACACTAACCATACAAAAATATAAAATACAATAGCTTCCTTCATAAATGCTTATTTGAACAAAAATGTTGCTAACAAAGAATAGGAAGAAGAAACAAGGAGCATAGAACAAACAAACCTATCAGCTGTGATCTCTGAAAACTTCTTAGGTTTCCAAGACATTAGCAAATTTCCAACACAAAGCAAGCTTCCTTCATACTCAACCCCATTTACAGTAAACCCCGTATCATTATACCTAAACAAATTGAAATAAAAATAATAATAATAGAAATAATTTACAGAGTCCCTGCAGAAATCATATGCTACAAGCCCATTTCACAATTAAGTCTATTACGTGAACCCATTACTGAAAAAATGAAAATTTAGAACACCCTACTTTCAGAATGAGAAGAAAAACACAGGAAGGCAGAAATGAACACAGAAATTGCAACCAAGCTAAGTCCATGCATCAAATTACATATCATGTCACAATGTTGCTTGAGAAAATTCTAGAGAACCCACTTCCCTTTCACCCTTTTTTCTCGAACCCCATATTAAAAATTCAAAATTTCCTACACCCCATACCAGAATGAAACAAAATGAACAGAAATTACAACCAAGTCAAGTCCCTAAGTCCAGTTACTTGAGACAATTCAAGAAAACCCATTTCACATTCGGACCCTATATTAAAAAAAAAAATCTTTAAAACACCCCACTTCAAGATATCAAAAAAAAAAAGAAGAAAATGGTTAGAACCAAGTTCACTCCCTGCATCAAATTACACATCCTGTCACCATGTTATTTGAGACAATTGCAGAAACCCCATTTTACATTCAACTCTCTTCCTCACACCCCATATAAGAAAAATCTAAAATTTAAAACTTTGCATGAAGAAAAAGCAAAAGGGGAAGATGGGATGGTACCAACCCTTGAAATCGGAGCTGGTCCTCGGGGACTTGATCGATGAGATTGATCTGATCGTACAAAGAGAAAGCGCGTCGAAGAGAGGGTAACGCATTGACATGGTTGTGAGGCTTTGAGGGTTCTTTGCGAAGAGTGCGTAAAAGGGTTGGAAGTGCAGATACTGCTCTTTGCCTAACCGCCATGCCTTGTCTCTCTTGCTCTTGCCAGCACCAAACCAACACAGTTCTTCTCCACCCTTCCCTCAAGCTATTTTCATTTTTATTATTACTTGTTTAATTACATAATTGAAGAGTTTAATGATCATTTGTAAAAGCAATTACAGAAAAACAAAAATCATTTATACTATTTTTTTATGTAATAATTGTGTAAAAACTAAGTTGTTAATTAAACAATGTATTTCTAATATTATTTTTAAATTAATATTTAATAAATTGTAATAATTATTAAATTGTTTTTTTATACTAATGGAGATTTTGGATAGTAGAGGAGAGGGTGGAATGAGGAAGGGAAGGAAAGAAGTGGAAAGAGAAAGAAAAGGGAAAGTGAGTGGAAAGTTTATATGGGATAATTGAATTTTTTTTATTTTATTTTATTAATATTATATTTATTATTTATTTTATTATAATGAACAAAAACCTAAATATTAATTAATTGTATTTATTTTTAATATTTTTTTATTTTAATTATTTATTTATTTTAACATAAAACATATATTTAATAAAATATTAAATTTGTTTTATTTTATTAATTATTTAATATTTATATTTTAATTATTCATTTTATTAATATAATAAAATACATTCATAATATACATCCAAAATTTAATGAGAGATATGACAAAAAGAATAATGTTTTATTAATTAAAATAATATTTTAAAAAATTGTGTAATTCGTCAATTAGCATGTAATTCTTGAGATAAACAGAAGAAAGTTAATATCTATGTATCAAATGTCCATACAAAACTTATATGAATTTTTCAAATACTTGTCTATATGAAAATTTTACTAAGAAATTAGTAACTAGTCATTTTTAGGGATAAATTTGGGTATTTATTAAAAAAAAAAAACACACACTAACGATAACCTTAAATCAAACTAAAATCGAAAAAGGGTAAACAGAACAGAAGAAGTGAAGAAGAAAAGGAGTAGAATAAACACAGTACCAACAACAACGTTAAATGGCTTATTGTTCTTCTTCTTCTTCTCGATTGTTGTTGCAGTTACAGAGTTCTTCACGACCAATGTTACGTCTCTCACCCTTTCTCGCTGCAACTCCTTCTTCTTCTTCTTCTTCTCTCTCTATCTCCTACAACTGCCACGTGGCCTCTTCCGCTCAATCCACACTCCAAAAGGCACATCAAGGAAGCTCAGAAATGGTGGCATTGGAATATGCTGACCTCAATCTCTCTTACAACTTGGTAACGCTCTTTGTATTCCTCGTTACTTAAATCATATACATATTTTTCTGGGACACTGTTATTTTGATACATAGTGTGATTTTCCCTATCTCAATCACCCATGATTTTTTTTGACATTGGAATATTTGAAAATGTTGACTTCGTATCTGTAATAACAAGAAAACAATTCTATTCACAAGAAGATTTTACTTGCGAGATATATTGTAGCTACGAACATGTGAAGTTATATATAGAGAGAGAGAGTGAGAATTATATATAGAACCTAGAGACTTTGTCTACCGGACATATGATTTGAGAATACATCATCACAAAAAACATAATTCAAAAGTGAAAACAGAGAGTAAAAGTCTTAGTCTTTAAAAGTAAGAAAATAAATTGCTGAAATTTTCAGTCTTTCATTTCAGTCCCTAAACTTAATCGCCTGTTGGCATTTTTTTTCCTAATTATATGTTGTTGTTATCATTTTATGTCTTGAATTTTAGACCAATCTGATTGAGGAATTGTTCTTTGTGGAACTTATTTCGAACTTTTTTAGTTTAAGGAACTAAGGTGACAGTATTAGACATGAAAAATATTAATGTATGTGATTGCATTACATAATAGAAGGGGAACTAGTATATTTATGAGATTGTGAATTTGTGTGTTAGTTTTTTACTTTTGGATTTGCTGTTTCTTATTTATTTATTTAACCATGTTATGTTGTGTATCCAATTTCAGGATCTGGGTCACCTCAGGATCAGGCAACATGTTAATCCTCTGAGTTCTTCTTTCTCTGTAATGTGTTGCTTTATATATTCGATCTCTCCATTCAATTATTTTAGCTATGTTTGTGTTCGTTTTGTTATTTTAGTAAGAGATTGTGTATGAATCTATGATATTACATATACAGATAAATAGGAGTGCAAGTTACACAATCTTCAACACATATTCTGTTATGGTTAAAATTTATTGGAAATTATAAAATTAGGAGGAAGAGTTGTTAAATGAGAAATGAGACTCACAAAGTTTCATGTTTTCCATTAAAGGCCAACCAATGTAGAGCATGGTCAAAAAGTATGTTTTAGTTAAAATTTAATTTTGGTCACAACATTTGCTTTCAATTTATTCATTGTTCACCATGTTTATTGAAGTTATTATACAACAAGGTATAGGAATTAAGAATCTAATTAGAATGCTGATGAAGTAAAGGTCTTTTACTCTGTGGAGAACCAGAGGCAGATACAGAAACAAGACATAAATAGCTTATGTGGCATAGAGTTAGGCTATTGGATCAATGAATCATTCATCATGCATTGTAGTAGTGTTTTGCCTTCCACTAATGTGGTTCTTTTTCTTTATAGGTTCCTGCTAATGTACCGGACTGGAACCAGGTCTTTGCGGACCCAAGGCTGCCACTCATGGTGGACATTGGATGTGGTAACCTGAATTTTCAATGATAAATTTAAATGATGCATTTTCTGTGTCTCTTATGGACTGGCACAGATCATGTATGTGGAAGTTAATAATGATGAAACCAGTTTCTTACATTATATAATACTGAAGCTGGAGTTCTATTTTGAATTGTTGAATCAAAATATCGTGTTTTGTTATATATATATATATATATATATATATATATATATATAAAAATATTTTTTTTTATTTTTTTTTTTTTATATA
>Ga0099824_1003858_pt1 | contig 21773 bp, 10 predicted proteins | sample SiratrowhiteBW_FD_76837 | JGI IMG/M metagenome (GOLD analysis project Ga0099824, IMG submission 76837) | Root nodule microbial communities of legume samples collected from California, USA - Siratro white BW | ecosystem: Host-associated > Plants > Roots > Nodule | place: USA: California... | reverse complement strand
AATGGAATTGGGCATATTATTTGAATTTTAATACAAATGTAATGGGGTTTTATTTTGGTGGTTAATAAATTAAAAATTCATTTTATTTATTAGCGTATAAAAAAAAAAAAAAGGAAACTAGATATGCTCTAGTTACAATTTTAAATGGGAGAAAGCACGGTGAGAGGAGAAAATACAGAATAAAAGAATGGTCATAGAAGAAACGACCAGGGAGCATAGATTGCCTTCTCTGTTTATTACACCATGCCAGATGGAATGCTTTTTACTTTTCTGGTTAAATATTTGTTTTTGCAACAATAAATTGCCATTTTGTAGTGCGTTCAAATTCATATTTTTTGCCTGCAAGTCGTATTGATGTTGCTTGTACAAACAATGGATGGGTCGAAATAAAAAAAATTCTGCCAATGAGCTATTTTCACTTATGAGCGTTGATTTTATTTTATTTTTTTCTTTTCATTGAAATGAACACTTATTACATGGTAAATATTGATCAATCAGGGAGGAGTGGGTTTGAGAATCAGAGTTTATGACAGGATAATGTGCTTTGTGAATTGTCACTTGGCTGCACATTTGGAAGCAGTTAATCGGCGGAATGCTGATTTTGATCACATTTATCGAAATATGGTGTTCACCAGATCGTCCAACCTACTTAATACTGCAGCTGGTATGGTACCATACCTGTTCTTGCTTTGCTCTCTTGCCTTCTCCACATATTTATTTTGGCTACTTTACTCTTCTGGCTTGCCATTGGTCCTCTCTGTTACAGCTGGCGTCTCTACTGCTGTTCATGTGCTTCGTGGTACCAATGTGAGTCTCATGCTTACAGCTTAGATATAGATTATCTCCATCTTCATGCCTTTCCGTTATCTTCATCACAAATTCATAGCAGTTAATGGCCTCCATTGTGTGTGTCGTAGGCTACTGGTGGAAGCTCTGAGGAACCAAAACCTGATTTATCTGAAGCTGATATGGTGGTATTTTTTGGTGATTTCAACTATCGCCTTTTTGGTATATCTTATGATGAAGCCAGGGACTTTGTTTCTCAAAGATGCTTTGATTGGCTTAGAGAAAAGGATCAGCTGAGGGCAGAGATGAAAGCTGGAAAAGTTTTCCAGGGAATGCGGGAGGCACTTATCAAATTTCCTCCTACATATAAATTTGAGAGACATCAACCAGGTTTAGGAGGTAAATAGATGACATGTCAAGTACTGCTTTTGGTGCTTGTTTGTTATATGTTGATTTCAATTTGGTTCCTCGCTAACTGATTCCGAATTAGTAATTCAATTGATAGTTTCTATAATGCAATAACTCATTTTTCAGGGTATGATTCTGGAGAGAAAAAGCGAATTCCGGCCTGGTGTGACAGAATAATATACCGTGATACTCGGGTAGCTCCAGCTTCTGACTGCAGTTTAGACTGCCCTGTTGTGGCATCAATTTTACAGTATGTTACTTGATCACCATTGCTTTTATTTTCTGTTTTTCGTGTCGGCTGCAGTTTGTCATCACTGAAACCGTTTGACAGGTATGATGCTTGCATGGATGTGACTGATAGTGATCACAAACCTGTCCGGTGTAAATTCAATGTAAAAATTTCTCATGTTGACAGATCAATAAGGAGAAAGGAGTTTGGGGTAATTATGAAATCAAATGAGAAAATAAGATCTATTCTTGAAGATTTATGTTATGTTCCAGAAGCAACCATAACCCCAAACAGTTTAGTCCTCCAGAACCTGGACACTTCGTTCTTGCTTATTACAAACAGAAGTACAAAGGATAAGGCTATATATAAAATTACTTGTCAAGGCCAGTCTATAGTGAAGAATGATGGACAGGCACCTGATTATAGTCCAAGAGGTGGCTTTGGCTTTCCTAGATGGCTTGAGGTATTGTATCTTTTACTTAAATCATCGTTTCTTTTTTTGTTCACAGTTGACAAGTAATTTAGATGCAAATCCTATCTCATGTATAAAGTTTGAGCGACTTTCTTAAATTAAACAATTTTCAGTCTGCTTGAGTCGGCATTATTAGTTAACTTGCAGGACATGAATTGTGAGTTTGTGGATTGGATTCTCGAATGCACTCCATCCCCTTCCGATTCTCTTCTCCCTTTTCGTCTTCTCCCTTATTATGAGCCTCTTTTAGGACAGAATAAAACAGTAAACAATTTTTTCAAACAGATCAGGCTTTCAACGGAACTGGATTCCTTGATCAAAGTTTGGAGTTCGATTTTAGCTTGAGCATAAACTTGCTCTACTCCAAATGGGTAATCCATTAAGAGGGGATTAGTTGGGTGCCAAATAGAAGCGCCGAAATACCCTTTTGTTAAAAAACAAACAAGTCATAAGAGTTAAATATATTTTTTAATCATATGACTAGCAGAGTTTTGATTTTACTTTTTAAAAAAAATTGATTTTTATCTTTATAAAATTTTAAGTCACTTTTTTAGTTTTTTACAAATGTATGAGTTTTAGTTTAGTTCTTTAAAATGTTTTTTTTTTAATTTTAATTTATAGATAGATAAATAATATATATTTTATGAGTTTTAAGAATATTTTTTACGTGATACAGGACTTCATTATTAAAATACTAGTATGTTAACATTGTTATTATTATATATAAGTAATTATTTAGTCATATAATATTATGATACAGAATAGTAATATTTAATTTTAAAGGAGTAAAAAAAAAAATTCTTAGAAAAACTAAAATGAAAAGTTACTCTACAATACTAAAAACATATTTATGTTTAAAATATAATTGTATCTAAACAGATTTAGGAACATTGTTACATACATTATGCATTTTCTGTAAATGAAAGAAATACTCTTTTATTAACAAGTGGTATAGTTTTCAATGACTCTAAGCTAGATCAAATTACCCTGGAGTGTGACTTTTGAGATCTTGTGCAAAGCCTCCTCCTTGTCCCGTGCCCACCACTCATAAACCACCCTTCTTAAATATTCCAGTTTGATTCATATTACTTAACAAATACAACAAAATTTAATCCATTTAGTTATTATAAACTTTTACAAATGAATATTATTTACTGGTTTTTAATATTGTTTTATAATTTGTGAATGGATTAAATGATTCATTAATATGCTAAATAATAACACTATACCTTCTCTGTTTTTAAATTTAATTGCTAGGGGAAAATAAAAGTCAGGAGCTGATTGAATTAAGTTGGTACCCAGATCTTAGTTAGGACACAATAAAATGAAGAGATTTCTCTTGGATAGTATAAATCAAATAAAACATGATCTGTTTTGTTACTGACACTTGTTTGTGACTGTTTAAATAAAGTTTACGACTACCTTTTTCCCCCCTTGAGATTTATCATGAATTTGTAAGTAATCTTAATGTGCTATGTAAGAACAAATCAAGGGAATTTTGTTATTGAGGGAAGGGACTCATTGGCTTATTTGAACTGCCAGGAGTTTACCCGCCGATAATCATGCTACTTTAAATTGTCTTTTAATTAGGTTACTCCAGCTGCCGGCGTAATTAAACCTGAGCAAAATGTAGAGATTTCAGTCCGTCATGAAGATCTTCATACCTCCGAAGAATCTGCAAATGGCGTACCACAGACCTGGTGGAATGAAGACACCCGAGATAAGGAAGTGATTTTGATGGTTCATGTACAAGGCAGTTCTTCCGTCCAAACTTCATGTCGGCAAATTCATGTGCGCCACTGCATGTCTGCAAAGCCAGTTCGAGTTGACTCAAAATCCAACAGTGCTAGAAGAAATCAAATAAGCTAACTGCATAGATTAGTTTCAGAAATTTTGTAGTGCCACACTTACTCGAGTGGATTATGACTTGGACATTCAGAAATGCCTAAATGGTACGAGAGAAATGTCAGACACATCGACAATATGTGACGTTTTTTATATTGTTGTTGAACATACGAAAGCTCTTTCTGCTTTAGAACAGGTTAGGTTGTCATTACCCCTTTCTATTGATTCTCTGTATTAGTTTAATTTTTAAGAAATCATTGTTTAAAAGTTTCTCTCGCTTCTTCTTAAGATTATTTCTTTGACAAACCATCTCTCAAACATACATTGAAAATCATTGGGCAATGGAAGCCATCTTTTATAGTAATGCATAAGAGTTATACATGTTCAGCTTGACCTGAACCTCTGATCTAACGAGTAAGTTTTTAATTTAAGATAAAAAGTTTAAATATTATGATTTTTTATTATTTGAATAATATAAATATAGAATGATATTATAGTTTAAATTATACACACTTATAAATTAAGTTCTATTTATTAATTATAATTAAGTAATTTAATATTCTTATCGAAAATGAACGCAGTGCTAGTAAAGTAGAAAGAGAGATATCCTGAAAATCCTTATCGAAAATGAGTGTGGTTATGATAAGATGAGTGGTAAAGTAGAAAGGAGGTAATTGAGGATTGACCAGTGAGTTCCTGACAAAAAAATTAAGAAATATTCGTTAACAGAAATTTTCTGATCTTTATATTAGTAAAAATTAAAATTATAGAATGTGAATATTCAAGTAAGTGAGTACTTTTTCTAAATCAATGTATATTTATGAACTTTTGTACCTCAGAATAAGGTCTTGGTAATCTATACACTACTTGAATATCACTTATCTGGTAAGGTAGAATCATTCTTTTTAATTATGATAATTTATATGCAAATTGTAAAATTAATGAGACATTTGAAAAGAAAATTTACAAATAACTGTATTAAATACAATTTATAGTATTAAATTATTTCCAGTTTATAATATTTTAAAGTTTTTTATTTAATATTTATGTTTTCATATTATTAATTATATTAATTAAGTTACTTATTTTATAACTTTATGTTGTATTATATTATTTATTTTATCATATTTAAATTTTTTATTTATTTTATTTTTAAAATATTTACGTTCTCATATTATTAATTTTATTAATCTAATTACTTATTTTATAATTTTATGGAGTATTATATTATTTATTTTAACTTATTTAATTATTATTATTTTGGCGTTTACATCGGTATGAAAGTAGTAGTATATATAAATTATGTTCAACGTTCTTATTCAATTTTTACTATTTCTTAATTTTGTAATATGTTTTTGAAACATATATGATCAATTTCCAGAGGTAAGGCTTTTCAAGTTCGAGGCATTAACTGGTTCCACCATGCGTCATTTTATTTCGATTTTTTAACTTACTGTTTTATAGTTAATTGAGTTCATTGTTTGTTTTGCACAATTTTAATTCTCACTTTAGCTTACTGTTTTCTCCTTTTTATTTTTTGTTTTATTGACTCTTCTATACAAACTTAAATACAAAATAATAACATTGAAACTCTATTATGTTCAAAAGGGCTTTAATCAGAATATGCTGATATCAATGGTACATTAATTACATAATTTAAATATAACTTCTGGTATGTTATTCTGTTGGCTGGGAAGAATCAGAGCATTTATAATAACAAAGCTTCAGGTATAAATTAGATTGCATAGCCAAAGCAGCTATCTAATATCGAAAAATTTAAGAAAATGATCCAGATTTGGGTTAAAATTTATCCAAGACAAATTTGAAAAAAATGTTACTGGAGCACAATTTTTATTAATTGTATTTTATAAATACGGTTTCATAATTAGGATTTTTACAAAAAAAATGTTATTTTTTTTCTCATAAATTAGCTGAATGAGTTAAAAACTTTTCTATTAGGTGTTTGAGTAAGTCGTGTGTGAAGGTAAATCGTGTTGGAGGAAAAGTCGCGCGACGATTTAAAAAAGAAGCAGTCCTTATGGTAAACAACTTCAATCCCCGAGAAAAATTAAGAAATCACACCTACATAAGTTCAACAAAAAAATGAAATTGAAATAGTCTAACGTAAGGATGACTTTTATTAGTAAAGTTCTGTACAACTTTTCTGAAATTTTTAGACAGAAGTCATGTTCTCATCTCACATTTTTTACAAAATCTAGTTGAAAAAAAAGTAAATAGCCTATATATTCTATTTGTCCCTGTTTTTTCGTGTATTTCTGATATTTGATCTTTTCTTATAGTTTTGGTCAAATTATGTTTTGCAAACAGTATATTTAAATAGAAATAATTTGCAAATAGTCTAATACTACAAAGATGAATATTTGAAAATAATGCATAAACTAAAATGGTCTGATCTTCCAGGTGGAGTTACCACAGACTACGTTTGTGAGAATTCGAACAAAAATTAATCATAAAATTTGAATCACATTTGAAGGACTCAAGAAGGAACCATTATGATTCTAAGCCAGGGGCCACCAAAAATATTCAGTGAAGAAAGAATGAAACCACTAGCGGCTAAACTATATGTTAGAACCGACCATGTAGTTTTTAAGGAGCTCTGTCAAAGGGTTGTGTATCATTGTAACACGCATCCCATACAGCTTCCAAAGAATCCTCGGCAGCAAAACCAGAAAACTTGGGGTTTGCAGGCAAAGATTTCAAAACTTTTCTTCTCACACATTCCTTCAAGTAGCGTTACATAGATTCAGTATTCAACAAATAAAAGCTGAAAAAAAGTCTAAAATATCAAATAAAATATGCTAAAGCAAAGAGAAAATGCATGACAGCAGCAACGGAATAACAACAGATGTAATTTGAAGGGAAATAGAAAATTGTAAAGTTAAATGGATTTATAAACATAAATTCTTTTTTGTTCCCTTGGATGCCAATCATGTAAAAGTCTTTTATGCTTGTGAAAAGACAGCCTAGTGTCCCCCTCACCCCAACCAAAGAAAGAACAGGGGGTATTAACAAGTATTAGGGAGAAGCAGTGGCAATCAGACAGGCAGTTGGCACGGTAAGTTATGCTTCCACAAGTTTGTTTACTAATTCAGTGCATCGTTTTACTATTTCCTAATCCATTTCTACTTAACCAATATTTAAGAAACCCATCAAGAAAAATTCTTCCTCCACTTCCAATACCTCCACAAAAAAATTTAATTCCCATAGTACCCTCTCTAAAAATGATCCTTGATTATTTGATTATATTTGTAAAATAAAATGATAACCAGATCACACCCATCCGATTTACATTTTGAAAATAAATATAAACTGGATGAGGTGCTATACGGTTGTCATTTTACAAAATGATAACCGGATAAAATATAAATCGGATGAGGTGCTATCCGGTTGTCATTTTACAAAATGATAACCGGATGACACCTTATCCGGTTTACATTTAAAAAAAAATGTAAACCAAATGAAGTGTTATTCGATTATCATTTACAAAATAAAATTGACAATCGGATACACCCCATCCAATTGTTTGTGATTACTGTGCATCCGGTTGTCTTTTAGTTCGCTGTTACTACTGTCAGGTGTCTACACTTTCTTTCTCTTTTTATTTCAGTTTTACTTTTTTAGAATTTGGCTCCATTGAACCCAACGTAAACATATATATCAAACAAACATGCAAGCAATTATACTTTTTTCAGTTTTCATTCTTTTTTTAATATATAATTTACTGCCTCAAGTATTCGTTCTCTTCTCTCTTAAATAAATACCAATACATAAATATTTATTAATTCTTTTACTTACCGACTAATTTAGAAAAAAATAGTATTTATTTAGTATGATTATTAGTATTTGGAAAATTTTCAATATAGTCTCTTTACTTCAAAGACTATTTAAGATTTACGTTTTATTCTTTCCTACTTTTAAAATACAAAATTATAAGGTAATAGATTGAAGTTGAATATGAATTGAAATTATTCTGAATATATATTGATTAATAAATCTAAACTAAGAAAAAAGTACAAATAAAATTTAATGTCATCATTGTTTTAAAAGACAATCGGATGCACAATAACAGCAAACCAATAAACAACCGGATTGGGGTGCATCCGGTTTGAAAAAAAAAAATGACAACCAAATACCATCTCATCCGATTTATATTTATTTTTAAAATGTAAACCGGATGGAGATATTTTGTTTTGTAAATATAATCAAGAATCATTTTTACATGATATTTTAGGAATTAAATTTTTTTATGAAGATGTAGGAAGAGGGTATGGAGGTGAAGGAAGAATCTGTCACCCATCAACTATATGTAAGATGGCTTCTTCTTGCAACTCCATATCATCTTCCAGCACCTCCGTAGTCTAGGCAAATTTATCGTTTAACCCTTTTTAAAAAATTTCATATCCCATAATACCCTCCACCACCCTTCACATCCTTTCTTCTTCCACTTTGCCTACACCCCATTCAAACTCCATCGACGGCGGCTGCACCTCCACCTCCACTGTCAGTGCTCGTATCCCACTTTGCCGCTGCAGATCTACATTGAGTGTATCTTGGTTGTTGGTTGTTAGTGTTGGTTCTCCATTCACGGTTTTCACGAACTGCAACCCACAAACCTCCACTTGCATCATTTTGACACCCATTCAAGCAATTGAAAAGAAGGTAAGCATTATTGTAAGTTTAATTTTAGATTGTAGAGGTAGTTGTGGTGGATTGGTGGCGGAGGACGGCAGTGGTGGACTTTTTTTTTACTGTTAAACTGTTCTACGGTTTGTAGAAAATGTAAGTAATTCAAAACTTCTCTTCTGCGGTTTGTACAAACTGTAGAACAGTAGAATTTTCTTTTTTGTTTTGCGGTTTGTACAAGCCTCAGAAGAGAAAAAAATTTACTATTGTTCTACGGTTTCTACAAACCGCAGAAGAGAAAAAAAATTTCTATTGTTCTACGGTTTGTACAAATCGCAGAAGAGAAATTTTTTTTCTAATGTTCTACTGTTTGTACAAACCGCAGAAGAGAAAAAAATTTGATATGCGGTTTCTACAATCTGTAGACTTCTGTCATACACCTATGCACCTACGGGTTGTATAAACCGTAAACTCTTATAAATGTCGATTTAACTACGGTTTCTACAATCCGTTAGTGTCTAATATCCTGATTTTAAACCTACGACTTATAGAAACCGTAAATATAAAATTCTTATGGTTTCTACAATTTGTGAAAAACCGAAAACGGGATACTAAATACCTCGACGACAACGACTCTCGTTGTTTTTCAGCCACCCACTCCGATCGACGGCTGCCCAAAGCGCCTTCAATCCGCCACTCCAACACTGTCAGAACCTCCCACCACTGCCACACTTTCCACCTCCGTTCAGAACTGCACTGCTCCTCTTCCGTTCAAAACCTTAGTTTATAGTAGCAGGGATAATTTTGTAATTTACTCATGTCTATTGCTGGAATTTTAAAAATTATAGAGGTGCAGGAAGATGATATGGAGGTGCAGGAAGAAGCAGTCTATATGTAATTGTGTGAAATACCCTTGTTTTGGAGTGGGTTGATGGCCCAATCCATTTAACAAGGCATCTTGGCCCAAATGAAGGATTATCCCACTTATTAGGTGTTGACCGAAGTTAATGTCATCGTCTAGGAGCAATATGACTATGAAACACTTTGCCAGATGATACTGTATGTCGACCTATATGTTAATTTTACTATTATTTACAGCTCAAAGATTACTGTTTTGAACGCAAAGTTCAGATATAGCAAGCTTGTCATAGGATCATTTTGGACAAACTTCTCCTTAATGACTTTAAGCAGAGGAAAAAATGAAATGACCTCGTATATACAAATCAGCTTATGCATAAACTCATTTTAACTTATGGAGAAGTTCATTTTAATTTTTCCTCTTATTGGTTTCTTCTGGAAGTCTTTACGGAAGATTTTGTCCAAATAGACCCATAGTATAAAGCACATAAACAAAGTGATTATTTGATGTAATGTTCACATAAGACACTAGATGGTCTAGAACTAACTAAATTACCTAATACCCATCTTATAAAATCAGAGACTGAGTTATAACGAACATTATAAGACTAGTTAAAAGGATATACAAAGTTCAAATGTGTAGAAATAAAAGATTAAATGATAAGCACTCTGCAATCTAAATCAGTTGGACAATCCTGCAAAAGCCAACGCATTACATGATCCCTTGGTGATCAAGGTATTGGACGATATCATGAAGATATGTTTGAGAGATGATCCAATAGTGTAGATCACACCAGATGACACCATCAAGAGATCATGAAGCACATAGACACTGGACGATCATAAGGATTAGACTATATAGAAGGGATGGTCACTCTAAACGTGGCAGACGATCAAATTCATCACAAACAAGTTAGACGAACATTTTGTCTTCTACATGTTAGATTGGTCTAATGTATCTGGGAGTGTTTAAGCTAAATCTCAATGATCTAAAAATGCTTTCTGGCATTGCTTGAATATTTTCGAACTTCATATGATAATATTAAACAAAGCTTATTAGAATGAATTGATTAAAGTTATCAGGAAAATTTTCATGAAACAAAGCATACCTTGATTATGATATTTAATGCATTTCGAAAATTTGCTTTGGATCTTATTTGAAATAAATCTTGATCAAAGTTTGATTATGTTCAACATTAAAAAAACATACAGACTTGGAAAGTTTCTGAAATATACATTAATAATGGAGTTTCTAGAGTAGAAAGTTTTTATAATTATGAAATTTAAAAGATTATAGTCCAAAAATATCTAAGTGTTTAAATGATGATTTATTCGAGTAGTTTAATGCATATTATGATAAATCATATTCAAATTGTTTTCAGAAGTGTTTACAACTCTTGTAATGCGTAGAGAATGATCAGAGCAAAAGTTTCCTATTAGAGTGTCTAACAGGAAAATGATGAGGACACAATCCTATTTTATGGGAAGATCCAGGGCAGATATAACAAAACTTCAACGTTAAAATTACTACATACAAAGAAAGAATTCAAAATGCTCAAATATGTGATATGCGAAGATTACATCAAAGCTGAAGTTGCCATATATAGCATCTAATAGCAGCAAAGATGAAAGCAAAACGAGACTCATAGATCATGATTTATGCATCAGGTCCCAATATTCAAGTTTAGCATATAGATGAAAATTCTTCAAATAGATTAATGATTTATAGTACACACTGAAGACATAAATATTCATCACTGCAAAATACTCCATTCCAAGCATCAAATGAATACAACTTCAACAGTCATCACTCCAAAGGCTCTTTAAAGACCTTGAAGATGAAGAGTAAGACAAGAATACATACAGCAAAAAAAAGATATAAAAGGAAAATCCTGAGTTTCATTGTTCATACTTTGCTATTAAGAGTGATTAGAAAAAGGGTTGTGTGCAAACCATTTTAAATCCTTCACTCTGTGAAGTATACCCAGTGAATTTCATTGTTCTCTCTTTTAAGAGTGTTTTTCTCATTGTTTGAGAGGTCTTAATCTTAGAAGAAGATTAGGACTGGTCCTAGAAAGATGTTAAAACTCGTCCCTGGAGATGTGTCAAAACTCAGACTTAAAGAGGTGTAGAATACTTGTTCTAGAGAGGTGTTGCAACTCATTTTAGTGAGATCTCTTAAGCTATTTGGTTAAGGGGACTAGATGTAGCCCTGATTGTACGGTGAACCAGTATAAATTTGTGTCTAATTCTCTCTACTCTATATTTTGTTATATGCTGCATTTGATTTGATTATAATTCGCAATTTGATTTTAGACTCCATTCAGCCCCTCCTTTGAGAGCCAACTACACCTTTGGATCATAAATGAAAATATTAAAGAAAGAAAGAGTAGACCAATCCTCCATTCAATTCTGAATTTGACTTTATCACATAAAAAATATGGACAAAGGAAAATTATGCTTTAGTTTGTACTTAGGAATGCAATAAAAAGTGGTTGAAGTTTCATCTTCCACATGTGAATAGACATTCAAGAGGATGGGAACTAGAGATTTAGTCACATGTGCTAGAATCCAACAAAATTATGTTGCATCACTAAAATTGATCAAAAGAAAGCACTAACACACACATTGAAAGCACATAAGTAAATTGAAATCAATTGTTATTTTTGACTTAACCAAATTGTACACAGCACCTAGTCACAAAGGAAAACCTTTCTTTTCATACAAGTAACAACCTCGCAAAAAAAATACTAAAATCTTGCCAACACCTCATCTCCAACTTTAATATGAGACGGTTTTCGATGTCTATTTGAAAATTTTGCCATTTGATCCTGTGCTCTGTCCAAGTGAAACTTAAGTTGCTTAAGTGCCTCCGCTTCCACCACTGTTTCTCCTAGATACACCTTGTTAGCAATGGAAGTCTTCCATAGACAATCTCAAAAGGGGAACATTTCACTGCTCCTTCGTAACTGATATTTTACCAATACTTAGCCCATGGATAAAATTTACCCATGTTTTTGGTTGTTCTGAGCTAAAACATTGGAGATATGTTTCGAGGATCCTATTTAAAACTTTCGTCTAACCATCTAACTTAGGCTGATATATTGTGCTCATGTTAAGAGTGGTACCCTGTAATCTAAATAATTCCTTCCAAAATAGACTCAGAAAAATTGAGTCTCTATCACTGACAATGGAGGTTGGAATCCCGTGCAACTTGACTAGCTCTTTCACAAAAGCTTCCACAACTGATTGGCAGAGTATGGATGTTTCAAGGGAATGAAATGCTCATATTTACTAAGCATGTCTACCACCACCAAAATGGAATCATAATCGTTAGAATTTGATTACCGAACGATAAAATCCATGCTTATTTCTTCCCATATGGCCACAAGAATGGGTAATTGTTGTAGTAGTCCTTGGGTGAACAAGCTTGATACTTGTTTTGTTGACGACACGTTATTACAAATTCAAAAAATGGTTTTCTTCATACCTATCCAATGAAAAGACAATGTAAAGATTGCGCGATCCTCCTATATATATGAGACACTCCAGAATGTCCTCCTATATGAGTTGCAGGGTATTCGCAAATCAATTTCGAAATCCAACTAGATATGGCATATAGAACAATCCTCCCCATATAATGAAGCCTCCCATTCTCGAGAATGTAATTCTCATGTGAGTCAAGATTGTTCTCTAATTCATCTATAATTTTCTGTAAGGTTGCATCTTTTCAGACTTCCTCCTCCACCATCTCAATGTCATGCTAATAATGCCTGGACATAACCTTAAGAACAACTTCTCCATCTTCGTCCTCAAATTTACGAGATAGGGCATCTGCAACCTTGTTAGAAGCTCCAGTTTTGTATACAATTTCAAAATCATATTAATGCAGCTTAGCCAACCAATTTTGTTGGTTCTGAGTAGTAATTATTTGCTCCGATAAATGCCTCAAACTCTTCTGGTTAGTATAGACTGGAAATCTCCCAAAAGATATGACCTCCAATGTTGAATAGCCAGTACCAAAGCCATAAACTCCTTTTCGTAAATCGATTTCGTCATAGATGACTCGGCCAAAGCTTTGCTAAAAATTGCTATTGGCTTTTTGTTTTGTGTTAAAACAACTCCCAATCCCTTGCTTGCAATGTCAGATTCAATGCAAAATGGTTGGCTGAAATCGGGCATTATTAACACGGGTGCAGTAGTAATTGCATTCTTCAATTGTTGCATTGCCTACGTGCTCTCCTCAGTCCACACAAAATTTCCTTTCTTAAGTAGTTGTGTGCGAGACCTGACTATTCTTCCATAATTGTAAATAAATCTTCAATAATACCTAGTTAATTCCAAAAACCCTCTCAAAGCTTTTAACATTTTAGGTATTGGTCACCGCATAATAACATAAACCTTTTAAGGATCCATCTGCACTCCTTTCCCCGAAATCACATGTCCCAAATATCACACCTACTGTCTCCCAAACTCACATTTGTTGTGATTTCACGTAAAACCTATGTTTAAGAGTCCTTAGGACTTGTTTGAGCTATATCAAATGCTTCTCCCAGATTTTGTTGTATACCAATATATCTTCAAAGAAAACCAATACGAACTTTCTCAAATAAGGTCGTAGAATAGTATTCATTATGCATTGAAATGTTGTTGGTGCATTAGCCAATCCGAAAGACATAACTAAAGATTTATGTGTCTAAGATGAGTGCGGAAGGTCATTTTTTGTATGTCGGATTCGTGCATCCGAATCTGGTGATACTTGGATCTCAAGTCGATTTTCGAAGAGTCCCGTACAACTCATCCAACAATTCTTCTATGACGAGAATGGGAAACTTGTCAGGAATTGTCTCCTTATTCAAGGCCGGTCCACAAAAAACCTCCGGTTGCCATCTTTCTTTTAGATCAGAATTGTTGGGCTTAAATAAAGGTTGAATAAGCGACTAACAACCTCACCCATGGCTCCCAGCCACTTTATTCTTTATTTTTCAGTTTTCTTCTATAATAAACCTTCCATATTTTTACCTTTCCTTTTGCTTAACAGAGCAAAAGGCACAAGTTTTTTTTCTGAAATCTTCACCAATGCTTAATGTACATCATTGGACAATATAAGAATGATTAAGCTATAGTAAAGCACACTAACAAGATAAACCACCACCTCATAATCTTACAACTCTGAACCCTCAAACTTACCTTTGATCGAAATTGAAGTAATATCCATTTTTCAAGCACCTAGGGCTACTACTAGAAAGTGTATGTCCTTTCTCAAGTTTAATGTTAAACCAAGCCTCCTAGTGATTAATCCCTTTACCTTAAATATTATATTTCCTTTGATCTAATTCCCCAGTCATGTTGTGAACAAAATATATGAATCATGCTAGCAATGCATGGCTCCTAAGTGATTAATCCCTCTACCTTAAATATTATATTTCCTTTTGTGAACAAAATATATGAATCATGCTAGCAATGCATGGCTCCTAAGTACAAATTGCATAGTATTTGATAATGTGGATTTGGGATGACAAGAATACAAGACAAAGTGTAATGCAGTCTAAAGTCTAAAATCAAAGATAGCTGTAGAATTATATATATGATTTGATGACAATAACATTTACTAACTATCACAAATCAATACTATGGCTAAAAGAGTGAGAAAATGGTAAAGGATAGGTACTCTCTACTCTTTATTTGTATTCTATATTGCAATAAACAGTAAGACATTTGCACTAATCTCTGATAAACAAGAAAAATTCTAGTTACCATCTCTAGAAAATTATGGCCAGTATTAAAAATTTTGGCATGAATAACTTCAACTGTTCTGTGATCTTTTGGCTTTCAATCTTGATCCTATAACCTACTTCTCAGTCCAGATCAAATCATATCTGACATATCAGTCATGCATCATACATCAGTCCAAACAAGCTCTTTATAACTCTATAGAAAACCTTAATACATAATTAGTACTTCAGCATGTATATATGATTAAGAGGATTCAAGATGTATGAGGATTTGCTCTTCCTTATCTTAATCTTTTAATAATGCACTAATTGCTTCCATGGGGTGACATTAGAGCAATAACAATAGCTGTAACCTTCAATTTAAAATTGTTATTTCAAACAAATTGGTTATAACTAAATTCCTCATTTTAATAATAAATTTTATCTCAATGGACCTTTTCTTTGATGATTAGTTTCGAAATATGCAAGTCCAATAGCTAGTTTTTTATATTGTACTCTTCCTTATCCTCCATGTGTACATGCGGCAATGCAGCAAAAAGCTGTGAGATGCTTGATATTACCAATCTAGGTATCAAATAGGCATTTTAAAAATTTTTAAATGAGAATAATGCTTCTGGGAAGGACTAATTTAGTTCAAGTTAATCCTTTCTCTTTCTCCAATTGATAACTAGATACTATGAATTTAAAAAGTAACCATCAAAAATACTTACTAAGATTAATCTAGGAAGATGCAACTAAAATAAATGGGTTTCATTAAAGAAGGAAGGAAATATAAAGTTTACCTGTTCATGCCCTCGTAGTTTCATAAAACCTCGTAGTAGTTCCCGCTTATAATGACAATCGCCACTTAGATGATTAGTTCGTACCTGTTTCACAATATCATAGAAAAATACTAATTAGGGGGTAAAAGTTGTAAGAAACCAACATAATCCTGATAGGAACATACAGTAAGATACGAACCTCAGTACAGGCATGGTGAGCACAATCCGACCAATCCAAGTTAGCAGCACGACAATCATCAAATGCATGAATTAACTCACGAATTATCACCTGGTTGACATAATCTTGAATTCGTACATAATTACTGCACACTTTTACCTGGGAGAAAGGCACAACATAGAAGGAAATGAATACTAGCCAATTGCAAACCTTACCATCAAGCCAAAGTAAAAGCATTGATCACAATACTAATTCAACCAACGAAACAACGAAGCAGCAATAGAATTGAGAGCTTATTTTCTTCATCAAACAAAAGTTCAACCAGTTTCTTAATTGTACATGTAGAACCATCATTCGAACTTTCCAGCACAACAGGAGGTTAAACATAGTTAACACAAAATTTCCTTTAAGAGCACAATTACAATTAACTTGAATGGAAAAAAACAAACAAGAGAAGTAAATGAACAAGGAAATAAGTACCCCCTCACCACGAACATAAGAACCAGCCACTTCCTGGTTGCATGTAATAGCTTTGAAAAAATTCTCTCCTACTGCACACCCAGCTTTCTCCAAACGTTCCCTCAAAAACCTCACCATTGGAGCTGTAAAAAAAAGTTGACACGAACCCAACAATTAACCTAAAAACATAGGGATAAGATAAAACCCTAAATTCTAAACTCTATCAACATATGTAATATTGTCAATTGGGAGGAGGGTAAGAAAGAAAATGTTGAAGAAAAATTCACATGCTTCGGAAACTCTTTTGAATCATGATTTGGCATTCTTCCTCAGATTTAGATTTCTTCACCATGACTTAGTTTTTCAGTTGCACAACCTCGAGTAGAACAAACTTGGTGTTGGTGGTGATGGAGGAAGCAAGGCGTAGTCTTTTTTTCCTTTTTTGGTTCAAGTTACTAACTAGATGCTTTGTAATAAATATACTTAAATCTGGTCTTGGTGCTTGCAATATACCTACCTTTTGATTCAAGTCCTTTCAAAGCTATGTTTTAATAATCCCTGTAACGTTCAAATGTTTTGTTATTAGTCCATGTTGTTAAAACATTTTGAAAACAAGCAACTTAAAATGATTGCTTTATCAAGATTAAGTTTACAAACTTCGATATATCCAATAAATATGTCCTTCCCACACTTTCATACTTCGATCACAGGGAATTAAATTATGAATAATTAAAAACAAAGTATAAGAACAACCTATAAGGAATGAAAGAAAATCACTAATCAATGAAAGCTGGACAGCAAATATCATACATCCAACCACAATACATGCTCTGTATCCAGTACACAAACAGTTGTTTCATTCTAGTTTTTTTCAGTGTCTATAGTTAATTATCATGCTTCTTCATAATTAGAAAAAATTCCAGACTATATGGGTTTAGGTAAGGGGAGTATCAACACTTCGAATAATATTTTTCAAAGCATATAAAATACAGGAGGCTACACAAATACAAGGAATAGAGAAAAATTATAGTGCAAACCTTTCATCTCCCACTCTATCACCAACAGTTCTTTCATTTGTGATTTTCTATCATTTTCTCGATATGCTTGAATTTTAAAATAGTATCTGTTGAAACGGAAGAATAGCTCTTCTCATCACTCTTAGATTTGCTTCCACAGAAGTTGTAGACTGCACACAATTGGGGCAACTTTGGGAAGAAATTAAAAAATTCTTCCACGCTCAAACTAGAACCAAGGTTCGAAGTTCAGATCAGAGCTGTAAATACAAAGAAAGAAGGGAGAAGTATGTGTGAATATCTATTGTGTATCAAATTTGTTGATGATTCACTCATCTCAACTGGTTCTCCATTTTCTGTTCAAGAGCATCTTGATGTTGTTCTCGATGGTCTTCTAAATGGAAGAGTACTGTGTCACTTCAATGAATAATAGAGTTGATCCTTGCACAATTGATGAGGTGAATCTCTGTTCCTCACTCATGAAGTTCAATTGGAAAGGAACAAGCTGGCCTCTAGGTTGGATTATATGTCCATCAATGTGACGGGGAAGCAACTTGGGGTGCTACTGAATTGTCAGAATTTCTCTCAGTCTTCTACTACTACCTCATCACACATAAACTTTTAAAGTAAGGATTTGTGAAAGTTAGGGATTAAAGTGACCAACGTTAACAATTTCACCTGTACAATTTGATCCCGAGGCCTATAAAATATTTCCAAGCGGTATGTTCAGAAAGATGATAACTAAAATTGAGCAGATTGAAATTTCTAGATTGAGCAGTCTAAATTATATTTTAGGAGCAATATTATGTTAGCAAGTAGATAGAACTAAATTTAGTTAGTCCACTAAAGAAAAATTTTAGGAGCAATGTATGTCAACATCAAAGATGGTTCACCAAAGAAAGATGTCACTAGGAATAAGGAGTCCACCAAGCAATGACGGTTGCAAAGGATGCATCTTTCAGGCTCTAAATGTCATGATAAAAGATATAATATGAATAGGCCAAAATTGGTCTAAATGAAACACAGTAGCTAGTTGATGCAGAAGGGTTGTGTTAATTACACATAATTATAGAATTCAGTTTCCACTAATATCACATATCAATTAATCTACACTAAATCCTGATTTTCAACAAAGGCCATAACAAAATAATATAAAAGCAGAGTCAAACAGCATACATTGGGGGACATCTGGCATGGTAACAGCATGCCACAATCATGACAATAGTTAACATGTACATTCAATACTAAACATGAATGATGAAACAAAGCAGTAGCAGAGACACAATGGAATTTCTTGCACCACCTTCCAAGATGTAAAAAAAACAAATTGTGGGTAATTCACTGAACCATCAACTGAACTAAGGAGTCTCATCTACATGGACAAAATTTTATCTATTCATTCAGGAAAAAATCTGAAAAGGGCCAAATAATCTGAAATATATTAAATATCCAAAGCAAAAAAATAGTAATAATATAGGATGGTCATGTCATCAATTAACAAAAGAAAGGTTGAACATGTAACAGACTAAAACTGAGTTCAACCTCAATTTCAATCCTATTCTAGCAGAATAGGGCAGCAAAGTACATTAGAAAAAGGTCAAAGATTTAAGTCTAACTTTAAACATGAAAAAGCATAATTGAATAGCAAAGCCATGTAAGATAATCAATCCAATAACACGAGTTCCAAAAAATTGCTCTGCCTAACAAGAAACAGAACCCATAGCTGAAGGTGGTTTTAAATCAACATGCAAGTTCAGAAAAATAATCAGCATGGCATGAATAGGTCCATCAGAAGTACATGGTAGCTGAAACTAAATGCAAAACAAAACAGATAATCTAGTACAATAGTTACTATCCAAAGTAAAAGGAAAATTAAGTTCAAGTTCACCGTCTTCAAACATGAGTGCCTCGTTCTAAGAGCACTGTTTATAAAAAGCACGAGCCCATTGTTATAAAGCTTACAAAAGGTGATATTCGTAGAGACATTCCAAAAAAAATCATTGCTACCGCCAATATGCAATAACCTCGGAGACAGAATCATGGGAATCAAACTCGTAAACACGGACGAGTCTACGTTCCCACACCCATTGCTCGAGCTGAATCGTAAGCAAACTTGGTCTTGGAGCAGGATCGATGGGATCGCTGTGAACTCGATAAGCTCGGCCAAACTCGCGAGCTTGCAATCGGTTGGCGAGTTCAGAGGAGTATTTTATTTTTTTAAAACAAAAACGACGCCATTGGACGTGCAATTGGTAACAAGGTTTGCATCAATTCTCCTAACTACTTCTAAATTATTTCATAAAAACGTGGCACTTTAATTATGTCAATTACATGCAGTACTGTTCTGTTAAAATTCATAGCGTCAAACCCACGGTTGTGAAACAAATAAACCCTAAACAGAATCGAAATGGTGTAAAGAGATAAGATGAAAGCAACAGCCAATCTTAGAGATGCCAACACCATATTAATCAGAATTGCACATACTGGCATATAACAATTTCAAGAAAAATAGCTGTTACAGCTTTACAGGCAGTTAAATAGCATCTGTTTGAGGAAGGGACAATAAAAGAGGCAGAACAAAAGAAACATATATGATAAATAGCAGTAGGAAGGAAAGAGATGGATTGATAGAAAACGGATAGTTTAAAGAGAGAAATTAAAAGGGTGAAAAAAACCCGCTCGCTGACCTGACCTGTAATGCTGCTTGAATAGGTGTGCAAGTAATAATATCCTATTTTAAACTTCTCTTTTATTGTTCTCAGTGATTTGTGTTTTTGATTAATACAAACAAAATCAACTATAATTTTTCTAAAGAACACATAATCCATTTTAAATTCTTAAAAAACTCAAATTTATAACCTCAATACTGTCGTCACAACCTCGCCTCTTATTCATTATTTGTAAAGCATTTTATTTATTAGTTAAAATTTATTACAGAATAAAAATAGTTAAAATCCTCCTTAAAAAAATTATAATCAAGATGTTTAGGAGCATTAAAGAAAATATAGTAGTTTAGTGAACTAGATCTGAGTCTCGCATTCCATTTATAACATGAAAAAAATTGCTTCTGTTAGGTCTGGTTGGATTCGGTTTGGTTCGGTCTGATTTGGTTTAGTTTGCTTAGATTCGGCCCGGTCTAGTTTGGTCAGGTTGGTTCGGATTGGTCTGGATCGTTTAAGTCTGGTTCGTTTCGGCCTAGTTCACTTGGGCTCGGTACGATCTAGTTTGTTCGATTCGGTTTGCCTGGTTAGTTTCGGTCTGGTTTGGTACGATATGGTTTGGTCCAGCTGGTTTAGTCCGGTCCTATTTGGTCTGATTCAGTTCAGTATGGTCCGATTTAATTCGTTTCGGTTTGGTCGGGTTCAATCCGGTCTGGTTCGCTTGAGTTCGGTTTGGTTCGGTCTACTTCGGTGCGGTCTGGTTCGATTTGGTTCGGTCGGGTTTACTTTGGTGTGGTACAATTCGGTCTGGTTCGGTTTGGTCGGGTTTAGTCAGGTCTATTCAGTTCGGTATGGTTTGGTCCTGTCTTGTTCGATCTGCTTCAGTTCGATCTGATTTGGACTACTTCGGTCCTGTTCGGTTCGATTCGGTTTGGTTCGATCTAGTTTGGTTCAGCCAGGTCGGGTTTGAGCCAGTCTGGTTCACTTTGGTTCAGTCTGGTCTAGATCGTTTTGGCTCAGTTCAGTATGGTCTGGTTCGTTTTGATGGTTCGGTTCGGTCTGGTCTAGTTAGGTCCGGTCTGATTCGTTGCGCTCTACTTCGCTTGGGTTCAGTCCGGTATGGGTCGGTCTGATCTGGTTCGAATGATTTTGGTCAGGTCTGATTTGGTTAGGTTGGACTCGATTTGGTTCGGTCTGGTCTGATTTGGTTTGTTTCGGTCTGGTCTGATTTGGTTCGGTTCGGTCTGGTTCGTGTCAATCTGGTTCGCTTGGGTTCGGTTCGTTCTCGTTCGGCTCGATCTGGTTCGCTTGGGTTCGATCCGGTCTAGTTCGGTTCGACTCAGTCTGGTTTGGTTTGGACTGGTGCAGACTGGTTCGATCTGGTTTGGTCCGGTCTAAACCCTAAACCCTAGACTAGAAAAATGCTCATCATAGTTTTAACCTCCCCAGAAATCTAGAGCAACATCCTTGAAAACGTCAAAATCACATTAGAGAAGACCTGATTCTACTAGTGCAGCGCCAACTTCTTTTCCCCTCATGGCTACACTTGCAAAGAAATGACATGGCCACAACCCTAACATACCCAATCCAAACGACATTGTCTTATTTATTTATTAGTTTAGAAACTTGTATTTTAGTTTCAACACGGACTTTTTAAACTTTGACTTCAGACCATCATTTTAACCTTGATATTTAAGTAATGTCTAGTATCAAATAAAAAATATT